>TARA_B110000438_G_scaffold30498_1_pt1 | contig 12037 bp, 10 predicted proteins | sample TARA_B110000438 | Tara Oceans TARA_B110000438 (sample SAMEA4398413) | marine metagenome | biome: Polar Biome; feature: [MES] marine water layer (ENVO:01000295) within the mesopelagic zone...; material: water (ENVO:00002006), including particulate matter (ENVO:01000060) such as...... | reverse complement strand
GGATAAATACCCACCTCTACATTGTCTCCTACAAGTCTAAGTTCATTAGCTATTATGTCCTCATTAATTTTATGAGGATTTTGTTTAATTATTCTAGCAGGTTGTCTGCTTCTTTTTCTTCTGATTGCTATAGCTGTAAATTTAAATTAGTTAAAAATCTTTAATTGTCTCTCTTACTTTTTGGTTAATGAATTCTATTAACTCTTTTATACTCTTCTTTCCAAAATCCTTTCCACCATGCCCTCTTATTGATAATAAATTGTTTTGTTCTTCTTCATTACCAATTATTATCATGAATGGAATTTTTTCCAATTCAGCTTCTCTAATTTTCTTACCAACTGTTTCATTTCTAGTGTCGGCAAGAGCGCGAACTTCGTCATTTTCTAGCAAATTTAAAACTTTTTCTGTGTATTTTTTGTGTTTTTCTCCAACTGGTATCAACATTATTTGATTGGAAGTCAACCATAAAGGAAAATTTCCGCCAGTGTGCTCTATCAGTATAGCAATAAATCTTTCCATACTACCAAATGGTGCTCTGTGAATCATCACGGGTTGCTGAATTTTATTTTCACTATCCACATAGCTTAACTCAAATCTTTCAGGAAGATTATAATCAACTTGAATTGTTCCTAACTGCCACTCTCTTCCAATAGCGTCTTTTACCATGAAATCTAGTTTAGGTCCGTAAAAGGCTGCTTCCCCATATTCAATTTTGTACTTTATATTTTTTTCTTTAGTGGCATTTATAATAGCATTTTCCGCTGTTTCCCAAACTTCGTCAGATCCAATATATTTTTCTTTTTTATTAGGGTCTCTCAACGAAACTTGAGCAGTAAAATTTTCAAATCCTAATGAATTAAAAACATACAATACTAAATCAATTACATTTTTAAATTCAGAGTTTAGTTGATCTTGTGTACAAAATATATGTGCATCATCTTGTGTAAAACCTCTTACTCTAGTAAGACCATGAAGTTCTCCACTTTGCTCGTATCTGTAAACTGTACCAAATTCAGCATATCTTACAGGAAGTTCTTTGTAACTCCATTGCTTTGCATTAAACATTTCACAGTGATGTGGACAATTCATTGGTTTTAACAAAAATTCCTCCCCTTCAGCTGGAGTGGAAATAGGTTGAAAACTACTTTCCCCATATTTTTGATAATGACCAGATGTTTCGTATAACTCCTTGTTTCCAATATGTGGTGAAATCACTTGTTTATATCCAGCTTTTTTTTGTGCTTTTTTGAGAAATGCTTCTAATCTTTCTCTAAGTTCAGCTCCTTTGGGAAGCCACAGAGGCAATCCTTGACCTACTTTACTTGAAAATGTAAAAAGTTCTAATTGTTTCCCAAGTTTTCTATGGTCTCTTTTTTTAGCTTCTTCTAATAAATCAAGATATTCATTAAGTTCTTTTTGTTTAGGAAAAGATATTCCATAAACCCTAGTAAGTTGCTTATTTTTTTGATCGGCTCTCCAATATGCACCTGCTACACTTAATAACTTTACAGCCTTTATAAACCCTGTATTCGGCAAATGTCCTCCTCTACATAAATCAGTAAAATTATCATGGTTACAAAAAGTTATGGAACCGTCCTCTAACACTTCAATTAATTCTATTTTATACTGATTATCTTGTTTGGAATAATATGTAAGAGCTTCTTTTTTGGATATTGATTTTAATTCAAATAAATGTTTTTCCCTTGAAATTTCAATCATTCTTTTTTCAATTTTAGGAAAATCTTTTTCAGACATTATTTGATCTCCAAAATCAATATCATAATAAAAACCATTATTAATAGCAGGACCAATTGTTAATTTTACACCTGGGTAAAATTCTTCTATAACTTGAGCTAAAACATGAGCAGAAGAATGCCAAAATGCTTTTTTACCCTCTTTATCATTCCATGTATAAAAAATCAGTTTTCCGTCTTCTGTTAATTTAGAAGATGTTTCAATAGTTTGGTTGTTAAAATTCGCAGAAATTATATTCCTTGCTAATCCTTCACTTATTGAAGAAGCAATTTCGTACGGAGATGTATTTATTTCATACGATCTTGATGCTCCGTCTGGAAAAGTAATTTCAATCATTATTTATAATAAAATATAAGTACAAAGATAATATCATTGATTTACTTAACAACATTACTTTCTTTTTTTTTAAAAATAGAATTCATGATGTTTTTAAGTCCTTTTAAACCAAAAAAAATAGATAAAAGACATATAATAAGACTTAATATTAATACTCCTTCAAACCACGGGTGTTCTTGATTTTTAAAAGATTGAAAAAGTAGAGTAGGACCAACAAACATTAAAAAAAGTGAAATAAAAATATTTTTAAATCCTTTTTTGAAAAGATTAGATTCCATTATTATAATTTTTAATAGCCTTTCTAACACTTTTATGTTTTTTTAAAAGAATTAAAGCTTTGTTTTTTGTAATTCCTAGAGAATTCATAACCATTAAAGTTCCCCTGTTTATGAGCTTTTGATTGGAGAGTTGCATATCAATCATTTTATTCCCTTTGATTCTGCCCAATTTAATCATAACGGTAGTAGATATCATATTTAAAACTAATTTTTGAGCTGTACCGGCTTTCATCCTTGAACTACCTGTTATGAATTCTGGTCCAACTATTATCTCAATAGGATATTTTGAAATTAAAGACAAAGGACTTCCTATATTACAAGTTATGCATCCAGTTTGAATTTGTTTTTTATTACATTGTTCTAATGCTCCAATCACATAGGGTGTGGTTCCTGAAGCAGCAATTCCAATAACAAAATCATTTGAAGAGATATTATGTTTTAGTAAATCTTTCCAGCCTTGGATTAAATCATCTTCTGCATTTTCAATACTTTTTCTTATTGCTTTATCTCCTCCAGCAATTATTCCTACAATTAAATCTGCACTTACTCCAAAAGTCGGAGGACACTCTGAAGCATCTACTACACCTAATCTTCCACTTGTACCTGAACCAATGTAAAAAAGTCTTCCATCGTTTTTTAGTAGGGATACTACTTTTATAATAAGCTTGTTTATTTTATGGATTTCTTTTTTTACACAAAGTGCAACAGTTTGATCTTCTTTATTAATTGTAGTTAAAAGTTGTTCAACTGATTTGCTTTCTAATTTGTCATATTTAGAATCGGATTCAGTAATTTTATCAAAGTTCATTAACTGTTTTTAATCAAAGGTTCCATCTGGAGCATCTTTTTTTGATAATCTAAAATAATCAAATTCAGAAACTCTATAGTATCCTAAAGGAAATTTTTCAGGATTTGATTGGTTTGTAATATTTCCTTTAATAATTGCATTAGCTGATGAGAAAGGTCTTCCATTTTGTGCTCCGGCTTGAGCGGTTAAAATATTAAGATAATTAAAACCTTCCTCTGTTAATCCAGTCATTTCTATATAAACAAACTCATCATTTTTAAAATATTTTGTTTTATCAATAAAAAAAGAAAAAGTGAATTGATTTCCGTTGGTATAAAGGTCTCTTGAAACTAAATAATCGTATGTATTCGCTTTTCCTTTTGGTCCAAATTTCCAAAGATTAAAGTCACCAATTTCTTTTGGATCAGTAAAAGTAATTAGTAATTCTATTTCATCTTTGTTGAGTGACTTTCTATCTCCAAACACCACGGATTCAATGCCGGAAATTTTTATTAGTTTTTCAGTTGAATAATAATTTTGATCCTCAAATTTAACAAAGAATTCATAATCTTCTTCATAACTTATATAATCGATTGTGTTTGTATAATATTTATTTTCAGAATTGTATTTTAAATTAATATTTCCTTTTTTAGTTTTAATGTAAACCTGAGCTTTGTCTATTGCTATATTATTTTCGCTAAAATATGGGGCTGTTTTACTTACTTTTACTTTTGCAGTAGCAAAATCTTCATTAATATTCTTAAAAATTGAAGCATCTAAAACTATTCTTTCATCAGAGTAATCTGTATCAATAGTTATAACTTTTTCACAGTTACTAAAAAATAATATTAAGATGAATAAAAAATATTTTTTCATTTAAAATTTAAAATTATAAGTTATACTTGGAACAATTCCAAAAATTGATAATTGAACTGCCTCATTTTTTAAAGTTTTATCATTTTGTTTAAAAGATATAGAATTTGCATTATCTCTGTCATAAATGTTATAAAAGCCAAACACCCATTCACTTTTATAGTTTCTTTTTTTGTTTTTTTGAGAGTTTAGTGTCAAAGAAACATCTAATCTGTGATAATTGGGAAGTCTGTTTGAATTACGTTCTCCGTAATTTGGTATAATTAGATCCATATAAGTATATTGACCAGTTGGATAATTTATCGGTTGACCTGTTTGAAATATAAAATTAGTATTGAACGTTAGCTTATTATTTAGCTTAAAATTTGAAACAAAACTAAAATCGTGAGTTTTATCGTAACCAGTGTTGTACCAATTTCCTTTATTAATGCCAGTTTCATTTAAATTTCTTCCAGGAGTCTTTTGTTGAGATTTAGAGATTGTATAGGCTAGCCAGTAATTGTGCCTTCCTTCATTTCTTTTAAATAAAAACTCTAACCCATATGCCCTAGCATTTCCTGCCAATAATACTCTTTCTACAGCTGCATTAGCAACTAAATCAGCTCCGGGGATGTAATCGAGTCTATTTTTAATTTTTTTATAAAAAACTTCAGTTTCTATTTTATTCCCATTTTTTAATTTAGAGTGATAACCTAAAGCCAATTGATCTAATTGCTGTGGTTTTAAGTAAGGTCCGCTTGGAGCCCAAATATCTAATGGAGCAGGTGCATTGGTATTAGATATTAGATGAATATATTGATTTAATCTGTTATAGCTTGCTTTTACAGCTTGATTTTTAAAATTATAAGATAAATTAAATCGAGGCTCAATATTATAAAATGATTTTATTGTTTTTGAATTATTAGGGTTTTGGTATTTTCCAATTATTTTAGCTTCTTTATAAATACCAAGATCTTGATCAAAAGTTACAGGATTATTGTTTAAATAGCTGTTCATGCCCTCTTGTTTGAATCTTAAAAATTGATTTACTCTAAAACCATATCGAAGAGATATTTTTGGAGAAGCTTTATGAACAACATCAAAATAGGCGGCATTTTCTAAAGCAAACTTTCTTTCAAGTTTTGTAAAATTAATACCTGATTGATTAATTGGATTAATTATACCAGGATTAAACTCGTAGTAAATAGAATTTAATCCATAGTTGAATTGGACTTTGTTGGAATAATAATTTTTTAAATCAAACTTGATGTTTAAATTTTTTATTCCCGAATTCCAATCAAACCCAACGAAGTTTAGAGTCAAACCATAATAGTAATCGCTAAAAATTAAAGAAGTATTAGAAAATGTTTTTTCGTTAATTATATGATTCCATCTCAAATTCAAAGTAGAGTTTCCATACGTATTAGAAAATGTATTGCTAAGTTTAAATTTGTCTCTACCAAAATATCCAGAGAAGTACAAGGTATTATTTTTATCTATCTTATAATTTGATTTGGTATTAATATCATAAAAATAAGCCACATTTTCAATATCAGTAAATTTCAAGAAAAGGTGAGCGTAGGATCCTCTTGCTGCAATTAAATAAGAACCTTTGTTTTTCTTTATTGGACCTTCTCCTAATAATCTACTAGAAATCACTCCAATTCCACCACTTAATTTGTGTTCTTTACTATTCCCATCTTTTTGATATACATCCAAAACTGAAGAAAGTCTTCCTCCGTAGGAGGAGGGTATACCACCCTTGAAAAGTTTAACTTCTTTTATTGCATCAGAATTAAAAATAGAAAATAGACCAAACAAGTGAGATGAGCTATATATTATGGCTTCATCAAACAAAATTAAATTTTGATCCGCAGCACCACCTCGAACATTGAATCCACCCGTACCTTCTCCTGCATTAGATACTCCTGGAAGTAATTGAATAGTTTTTAATACATCAGATTCTCCAAATAAAACGGGTGTTTGTTTAATAGTTTGGTTAGACAAGATATTTAAACTCATTATTGGTTTTTTAATATCTATTTGTTCAATATTTTTAGTAATAATTACTTCGTCTAGATTTTCAATATCTTCATCTAAATATATATTTTGACTTATATTTTCATTCAATTCAATTTCTATAACTTGTTCTTTAAAACCAATAGAGCTTACTTGAATTTTATAATTCCCTGTTGGAAGTGTGATAGAGAAAAATCCGTAAGAATTGGTTATGGCTCCTGTATTTATTTTTGGAATTATGATGTTTGCACCAATTAATAATTCGTTGCTATTAACATCCATTACATATCCATTTACTGTAAATTGCTTTTGAGAATAGCAAATGAATGAAAATGATAATATAATAAATTTAAGAATAGATTTTTTAATACTCAACATTATTAAAATTACTTACTGTAACTAACGACAACAATAATGCCATGAATTTAAATTATTTTAATTTTAATTCTAAATTATCTTTAATGCTGTCTAGAAATTCTTGTGTATTTAAGTAATGGGATCTGTTTAGGTTTTTGCCATGTATTAATAATGCTAAATCTTTAGTCATTTTACCGCTTTCAACTGTTTCAATACAAACAGTTTCTAGATCTTTACAAAATTTTACTAATTCTTTATTATTATCTAATTTACCTCTATGGGCAAGTCCCCTTGTCCATGCAAAAATGGATGCAATAGGATTAGTTGAAGTCTCTTTTCCTTTTTTGTGTTCTCTATAATGCCTTGTAACTGTACCATGAGCGGCTTCGGCCTCCATTGTTTTCCCATCAGGTGTTACAAGGGTGGAAGTCATTAGTCCTAACGATCCAAAACCTTGAGCAACAGTGTCAGATTGAACGTCCCCATCATAATTTTTACATGCCCAAACAAAGCCTCCATTCCATTTCATAGCAGCAGCAACCATATCATCAATTAACCTATGCTCATAGGTTATACCTGCTTTTTTAAATTTATCTTTAAACTCCGTTACAAATACTTCTTGAAAGATATCTTTAAACCTTCCATCATAAGCTTTTAAAATAGTGTTTTTTGTTGATAAATATAAAGGCCATTTTTTTGTTAAAGCTTGATTCATGCATGATCTAGCAAAACCAAATATTGAAGAGTCTATGTTATACATACTCATGGCAACACCATCTTCTTGAAAATTGTAAACTTCCCAAGATTTTACTGGGTCACCATTTTCAGGAGTAAAAGTCATTGTAAGTTTTCCTTTACCGTGAGTTACTATGTCAGTTGCTTTATATTGATCTCCAAAAGCATGTCTTCCAATACAAATAGGCTTAATCCATCCTTGAACATACCTAGGAACGTTACCCATAATTATAGGCTCTCTAAAAACTGTGCCTCCGACAATATTTCTAATTGTACCGTTAGGGGATCTCCACATTTTTTTTAGAGTAAATTCTTTTACTCTATCTTCATCGGGAGTAATAGTAGCACATTTAATTCCTACATTATATTTTTTGATCGCTTCTGCGGAATCAATTGTTACTTGATCATCAGTAAAATCCCTATTTTTTACTCCTAAATCATAATATTTAATATCAAGGTCTATATATGGAAGTATAAGTTTAGATTTAATGAAATCCCAGATTATTCTAGTCATTTCATCTCCATCTAATTCAACAATTGGATTTATTACAATAATTTTTTTCATCAGGGGACTTGAAATTAAATTTTAATCTCTTTGATCCTAGCTTTCTTCCCTCTTAGTTCTCTAAAGTAATATATTCTAGATCTTCTTACTTTACCACGTTTATTAATTTCAATTTTTTGTATTGTAGGTAAATTGATTGGAAATATTCTTTCGATTCCAACAGTTCCAGACATTTTTCTTATTGTGAAAGTTTTGGTTAAGCCAGTCCCTTTTATTTGAATAACAACTCCTTTAAAAAACTGAGTACGGACTTTTTCTCCTTCTCGAATCTCATAAAAAACAGTTATTGTATCTCCCGATTTGAAGTTTGGGATTTCTTTTTTCGTTACAAATTCATCTTGTACGAATTTTACTAAAGATTCCATTTTGTAAATTTTTGATTTAAATTGTACAACATCCACGATTATCGTCAGCGGTTATATCAAATGGACTGCGAATTTACTATTTTTTTTTCTTTCAGAGAAATTTAGTTAATTAAAAAAATCTGGACGAATTTTTTTTGTTCTTTCTAAAGCTTTTTCTTCTCTCCATTGTTCAATTTTTGCCTTGTTTCCAGAGAGTAAAATTTCAGGAACTTTCATATTTTCAAAATTTGCAGGTCTTGTGTATACGGGGGGAGCAAGCATTCCATCTTGAAAAGAATCGCAAAGAGCAGAAGTCTCATTTCCTAATACACCAGGAATTAGTCTAATGATAGAATCACATAGTACCGCTGCAGGCAGCTCTCCCCCAGACAAAACATAATCTCCAATGGAGATTTCCATAGTTATTAACTTGTCTCTTATTCTTTGATCAATTCCTTTATAATGTCCACATAGTATAATTAGATTTCCCTCAATAGACAATTTATTTGCAATTTTTTGATTTAACAGCTCTGCATCAGGAGTCATATAAATAATCTCTTTATAATCTCTTTGTTTTTTTAAATTATCTAAACATTTTTTTATTGGTTCAATCATCATTACCATTCCTGATCCACCTCCAAATTGATAATCATCTACTTGTTTTCTTTTGCTAGATGCATAATTTTTTAAATCATGAAAATGAATTTCCACTATTTTTTTTTCAATAGCCCTTTTTATGATAGATGCATTAAATGGACTTTCTATTAACTGTGGCAAAACACTTATTATATCAATTCTTACCATGACTTATTCAAAAATTAATCTTTCTTTTTCTCCTTGTGGACTTACAAATGTTATTTGACTTATTTTTATTTGATTTTCAAGATTTGAAATTTCTTTAGTGTTTTTAATTAATTCTCCGTTAATTTCTGTTAAAACATATCCTGCTGTAATTCCCATTCTATATAAAGTGTTGTTTCTGTGATTTAAAACTTTAACACCATTTTTTAATCCTAAAGCTTCTAATTCCTCAATACTCATATTTTTTAGTTGCATTCCATAAAAATCAATATTTTCATTTTTTTCTAAAACAACTTTTAACTTCATTTCGCTATTGTTTCTAATAATTCCAACCAATATAATGTCTCCAGGTCTTTTAGTGCTTAAATAGCCTGATAGGTCAGAAAATTTAGCTATTTCTAATTTATCTAAGCTTAAAATCACATCCCCTTTTTTTATTCCAGCAGAAGCTGCACCCATTGAAGGTTCTACATCATTGACATAAAATCCCTCAGTTAGTGATATATTTAATTCATCTGCATTTCTAGAGTTTAGTCCAAATCCAGTCACTCCTAATAATCCCTTTTGAACATTACCAAATTCAATTATATCTTCAAATATTTTTCTAGCAACATTACTAGGAACGGCAAACGAGTATCCTACAAATCCACCAGTTCCACTTGTAATGGCTGTATTGATTCCAATTAAATCACCACTTGTATTTACCAGTGCTCCTCCGCTATTTCCTGAATTAACCGCGGCATCTGTCTGAATAAATGATTGGTTTTTAGAATCATAGTCATTCAAGTCTCTAGATTTGGCACTTATAATCCCAGCGGTTACTGTAGAGGTTAAATTAAAAGGGTTACCTACTGCTAAAACCCATTCACCAATTTTAGTTTGGTCTGAATTTGCAAATCTTATGTAAGGAAATATTTCATTACTATCAATTTTCAATACTGCAATGTCAGCCACTTCATCAGATCCAATTAAATCAGCTTGATAGCTTTTATTATTATTTGTAGTTATTTCAATAGTAGTGGCATTTTCTATAACGTGATTATTTGTTATAATATATCCATCTTTCGAAATTATCACACCAGAACCCATACCAACCCTAGTTCTATTGCTTTGGTTGTTATTAAAATAATCCCAGACTGATGAAGATCCACTTGAAATACTGGTATTTTTAACATGTACAACTGAATTGATTGTTTTTTCAGCTGCAACTGTAAAATCAATATTAGAATTGGAATTTATAGATGGATTTGGATCATAAGAAATATTTACCATTTTATTTTCTGAAAAAGAATCTTGATATAAAAAATTATGATCATAAATTAAATTATGAATCAATAGGGCAAAAAATCCACCAATAATCGACATTACAAAGAGAATACTAATTTTTTTCATTTTTAATAATTTTATTCAAAATTAAATCTTTAAATAATAATAAAATATATTTTAACTACTTTTTAACAGCATCTACTTTTTTTTATATTCGTAGTCTATTAAAATGAAAATTAAATTTCAAAAATATCAAGGTACTGGCAATGATTTTATTATTATTGATAATAGGTCTTTAAAATTTCCAATAACAAACACAAAATTAATTAAACGTTTATGTGATAGAAAAATTGGCATTGGCTCTGATGGTTTGATTGTAATTAATCCATCAAAAAATACAGATTTTGATATGTTATATTTTAACTCTGATGGTAATTTAGGTTCCATGTGTGGAAATGGTGCCAGATGTTCTGTTAAGTTTGCACAAAAAAATGATTTTATAAAGCGTGAAACAATTTTTAATGCATTTGATGGAAATCATTCCGCAACCATTAAAGGGAATATGGTTTATCTATCTATGAAAAATGTGATAGATATCAAAACCTTTGGAAAAGATTTGTTTTTAGATACGGGCTCCCCTCATTACGTTCGAATTGTTGATGAATTAGATGATTTTGATGTATATAATAATGGAAGGAAGGTTCGCAATAGTCCTGTTTTTAAGAAGAAAGGGATTAACGTAAATTTTGTTAAAGTAATTTCTGAATCTGAATTTTATGTTAGGACTTATGAAAGAGGAGTTGAAAATGAAACTCTTTCATGTGGAACTGGTGTTACTGCAGTTGCCTTAGCAATGTATAATTTAGGTATAACTAAATTAAAACATATTAAAATCAATACTAAAGGAGGAATTTTAACTGTGAAATTTATGCCTACAGATTATGGATTTGAAAAAATAATACTCTCTGGAAATGTCGATTTTGTTTTTAAAGGAGAATTTACTTTATAAAATGAAAAAAAAGAGAATAGTAATAGTATTGAGTTTAATAATTTTTTTGTTTTTAGCATCCGCATATTTGTTTAATTATTACAATACTTTTTATAAGGAAAATACAAGTTTTTTGGAAGACAAAATTTATTTGTTCATACCAACAGGTTCTGGTTTAGATAATTTAAAAAAACAAATTACTCCATTTTTAAAAGATTCTACAACTTTTTTTAATGCTGCCTTAAAGAAAGAATATTCTAAAAATATTAAAGCGGGTAAATATGAAATTAAAAAAGGTTTTTCAAATAACGATATAATTAGTTCTTTGAGGTCAAAAAATATTCCTGTAAATCTTACTTTTAATAATATTGAAAGGTTGGAGGTTTTAGCATCTAAGGTTTCAGAAATAATTGAAGCGGACAGTACTAGTCTAATGAATTCGTTTCTAAATAAGGACTTTTTAGCTCAAAATAATTTAAACAAGCATTCTGTTTTTGCTATTTTTTTACCTAATACTTATGAATTTTATTGGAATTCTAATGCTAATCAATTTAGAGATAAAATGTTAAAACAATTTAAATATTTTTGGAATTCCTCTAGACTTGATAAAGCCAGCTCATTTGGTTTGAGTCCTGTAAAAGTTTCTGTTTTAGCATCAATAGTTCAAAGGGAAACACCAAAAGTAGATGAAAGACCTACTATATCGGGAGTCTACTATAATAGGCTTAAAAAAAGAATGAAATTGCAGGCAGATCCCACTGTAGTATATACAATTAAACAAAAAAAGGGTTTTGATACCAAAATAAGAAGGGTCTTATATAAAGATTTAAAAATCAAATCACCCTATAATACTTATCGAAATAAAGGGTTACCTCCAGGTCCAATTTATATGCCAGATATAAGCTCGATTGAGTCAGTTTTAAATTTACAAGACCATAATTATATATTTTTTGT
>TARA_B110000438_G_scaffold81554_1_pt1 | contig 12070 bp, 5 predicted proteins | sample TARA_B110000438 | Tara Oceans TARA_B110000438 (sample SAMEA4398413) | marine metagenome | biome: Polar Biome; feature: [MES] marine water layer (ENVO:01000295) within the mesopelagic zone...; material: water (ENVO:00002006), including particulate matter (ENVO:01000060) such as...... | reverse complement strand
GTTACATCCCACCGTGCGAGTGCGGGCAGAATAAATGCCAAAGAGTTAGCTGGCGCTCCAAAACCGGGATTCATCGTGCGGTGGTACTGCTGAACGAACTCGCGAAACATTCTGCTGGCTTTCACGCCGGTCAATTCTTCTAATTCTCTGGCTAGCAGAGCGGTCTCAGCGGAGACATATATTGTTGAAGCTTGAACTTCTGACATATTAGATACCTTTAACTATTGAATTAGGGTACTTTACTGAGGCTTTATATAGAAAATCAACACCAGAACTATTGGGTTGAGATTATAACCAGTTTTGGATAATTGACAATATGGAAGACCACAGATAAGTTACGCCGCACACATTGGTTGATTGTGGAAAATGCATGCTTGCGGGTGTGCGCTGATCATTACTGCTACTAGTGATTACGTACATTTCCGGGCAGCAGAGGCCGGTTTCAGACTTTGTGGTGAAAGATAACTTTATTTAAATACTTAGGGGCAGAGCCCCGGGAGGTCTGACTTTGCGGTCAATACCAACCATACGTCTAGCACTTCTACTCACCGTGATTGCGGCGATCGGAATGTTCGCAGTTGCGTGTAACAGCGCTGATGAAGAGGCAGCGGTCTCTGAACCAGCAGCAGTTGAGAAAAAAGCTGAGCCAGCAGCAGCTGAGAAAAAAGCTGAACCAGCCAAAGCAGCTGAGAAAAAAGCTGAGCCAGCCAAAGCAGCTGAGAAAAAAGCTGAACCAGCCAAAGAAGACGATGGAGACAAAGAGATTTCTCGTGAAGATACTCTCGTTATCACCTTCTTCGGCCCAGGAGCAACTCAAATTGAAGACCCTGAGAACATGAACCCGTACTCACTCGGTGGGCTCGGACGTGTTCGAGGAATCTTGAACAAGACGATCTTCGAATTCCTGTACCTCTATAACCACAACACGGGTGAACAGATCCCATGGTTGGCTGAGAACTACACAGTTTCTGATGACTTCTTGAGTGTCGATGTAACTCTGCGAAGCGGAGTTGAATGGTCAGACGGTGAGGCATTCTCATCAGATGACGTGAAGTTCACGATCGACACACTGCTCGGAAACGACGACTTGGTTTTCGCGGGTGACATTCAGGAGTGGGTAAAGGACGTCGTAATTACTGACGACACCAACTTGACTATCAACCTGAACAAGCCGAACCCACGATTCTTCTACTTCTACTTTGTAGAAAACTCTGAAATTCACCTACCTATCCTTGCGCAACACGCTTGGGAAGGTCAGGACCCACTTGAGTGGAACAACTTCGACCTTGATAAGGGTTACCCACTCGGCACCGGCCCATTCCAACTCGTTCAGGCTACTGGTCAGGCTCAAGTCTTTGACCGTAACGACGACTGGTGGGCGAACAAGGTTGGATTCCACGACTTGCCAGAACCTCTGCGAGTTACGTACATCCCACCAGGGGGCGCTGACACGATGGCCGCTCGTATGATCAACAACGAATTTGACGTTGGATCAATCATGCAGCCTGGTGTATTCCTTGCAGCTAACAAACGAAACCCTGAGGTCGTCAGCTGGTCACTCGAAGGGCCGTCTTACGGTGCAGCTGATGCATGTCTCTACACACTCGGTGTAAACACCGCGTATGGTCCCATGTCGGACGTTCACGTACGACGAGCTATTCAGGCAGCAATTGACCGTCAGCAGATCGTTGATCTTGCATACGAAGGTTCTACAGTCACTCAGGTTGTGCCTTATTCCACTTACGGTGGACTGATCGCATACCAGGACAAGCAATCTGCTCTAATCGATCAGTACAACCCTGGCCTACACAGTCAGGACCTGGTTGATACCGAAATGGCCGCTGCCGGATACGCCAAGAATGGCGATGGCATGTGGGCTAAAGACGGGGAAACTCTGACTACCGATGTAGAGGTACCTGGTTGGTTGAAGCCGATGGGTCCTGTTGTTGAGAAGCAACTCCGAGACGCCGGTTTCGACATCACGTTCGTATTGCACGACCCGGACTCTGCTCCACTGTTTGAAAAAGTCCGAACTGGTAAAGCAGACATGTGGATTCTGGTTCACTGTGGTAGCTCGGCAGAGCCACATGGCACACTGCAGCACTACCACTCGAAGTTCGCCTCACCTTCACTAGGTGAACAGAACTCGTACATCTGGGGTAACAGCCAGTACAACAACCCGGAATACGACGCGATTATCGACGAAATGGATTCGATTCTTCCGTCGCCAGACGACCCTAAGTACATGGCACTTGCTGACGAAGCACTTGAACTGTTCCTTAGTGACGTGATTGAAATCACGCTAGCTGAAGAACGCCACGTGATTACGTTCAACAACTCGTACTGGACAGGTTGGGCCAACACTGATGATCCGTACGTAGCTCCGTACTCGCTATGGGCAGGATTCCTTCTTGAGTTCTTGAACATCACGAAGGCAAACTAATTGGAATAGAAATCCCTCCGAATAATCTGAGGGCACCGCAGGTGGTGCCCTCAGATACTCCGGAGATAGGTAGTGTTTAAAGACAAACATCCGCAAATAAAATGTGCGGATGTTTGTCTTTAAACACGCATATGAATATGGAAAGTTGAGAACCTGAATGGCACTAAAACTAGCCATCGTTGGCTGTGGTGGTATGGGACTGAGACACGCATTTGCTTACATCGAACTACGCAAGCAGTTCGATACATTTGAACTTGTGGCTGTATGCGATAGGCACGAAGAATCAGCCAATCACGTGGCATCAGAAGTTGAAACCGCAACGGGACAGCGACCCGACATATATACAGATTTCGACCAGATGCTTGCTGATATAGATGATCTAGCCGCTATCGATATTACGACGGATACTCGCATGCACCATTCGTTTGCTATTGCTGCAATGAAAGCGGGTGTTTCAGTTCTGACAGAAAAGCCGATGGGACTGACGATGCGCGCGTGTCGAGAGATGGCTGAAACAGCCACTCAAACCGGTCAAGTTTTATCAATCGGCGAACAATATCGTCGAGATCCTATGAATCGACTGACATCCGCCCTCATTAAATCAGGCCTGATAGGTAAACCTGGCTTCGCCATGAAAGTTAGCCTTTCAGGTGGATCAGCGCTGATGCACAACACTGGCTGGAGAGCACTAAAATCTCGAGCAGGAAGTGTGATCATTGAACAGGGAGTGCATGAAGCAGACCTTCTCATCTATCTATTAGGCAATATCAAAGAGGTCTACTCGGCGACGGGATTGTTGACTCCTCAACGAGTCAGGCAAGATATGAATCCGACGCTGAAGCAGTTCTACGGTCACCGTGTCGAAGATGAGCTTGGCGAGGATAAGAACGTCGAGATCGATCAAGAAGACACCGCTATGTCGACAATCAAGTTTGATAACGGCATGATCGGCCAACTGACTATCACCAACGCCTCGCACGGCTATGGAGCCGGTATGAACTCCATCCACGGAGACAGAGGAACGATCCTGCTTCCGCCGACCCGGACAGGCAAGCCACCGATAGTTCACATCGAGGGCAAGGACGAACCGATGAGTCATAAGGAAATGCTCGATGCTGTTCCTGACTGGACGCTTGATCCGATTACAGCTTCGTTTTTCGGTGGCGAGACTCGAATGGCGTCGTATGATGTTGAGTTTGAGGCGATCGATAGAATTCTAGTTGCTATCGAATTTCAGGAACTTGCCGAAGCGATCGCAAATAATACTGCGGTTGAAGTCGGCCCCGAAGAAGGTATGCAGGCACTTGGTGTTATCTATGGGATTCTAGAAAGTGGGCTAGCGGGTCGGCATGTTGCCGTCTCTGAAATAATTGACGGATCTATCGACGAGTATCAGCAGCCCATTGATAAGGAAATCGGATACGCGTAGATTGTGTTACCTATGACTGGTGCTTTGATGAATCGATCAGCTTTATACGGCTTGCTTGCAGTGATTCTGCTGGCAGTCGTGGCCTGCGGTAACGAATCTACAGACCCAGTTGTAGCCCTGTGCGAAGCAGTGCTTGAGATTGATGATGACGTTCTCGCTGAACGCCTTTCTCCTGAAGATCTGATACAACGACTTGATTATCTTGAGTTAGAACTTCTACCCGAGGTTCGAGGCGAAGTAGAGGATGCGGTCGATAGGTTCATTTGGAACGCAAGAGAAGTCGCTGAATCAAGCACTTACGACTATCCAACATTTCAGGTACTGAGCTATCTCGACACCTACGAACAGATGGCAGCCCACGTCCACGTGTTCGAAGCAGTTAATGATGTTCGCTGGAACTGCGCTGCGGTTGGTCGGGAATCGCTAGGTGATGCCCCGGTGATTGCCGAACATGTGAGCCAGCGTGGTATCGAATACGGCAAGTACACGATCAACGAATTAATCGATTTTGGGCATGCCCTGTTCGTGGCTAGCTTCAATTCACTCGACGGTGCCGGCCGGCCGGGTCTCACGGGTTCTGGTGAATCTCGAACGAGACTTAAATCTCCTGACAACTTCAACCGAATCTCAGGCCCTGATGCAAACGCATGCTCCGGTTGTCACAATATGCCTAGTGCAGGTGGTGGCGGCGATAACGTGGCTAACGGTTTTGTACGTGGGGAGGAGTTCGATTTCGTAGATTTTGACAACCAACTCGACGAGAGAGACGAAGTCGAATTAGAAGACGCCATCGTCAATTTACGAAACGTCGCCAACGAACGGAACACGCTTGGCATGTTCGGTTCTGGATTGATCGAACTGTTGGCGAGAGAGATGACTGCAGATCTTCATACTATTCGTGACGAAGCTCTTGAAACAGCAAAAGAATCTGACCAACCTGTACCTGCTGAACTAATAACAAAGGGAGTTGGCTTCGGCTCGATTACTGCGCATGCATCAGGCTTCATAGATACGACGCTTGTCGAGGGTGTCGATTACGATCTGATCATTCGACCGTTCCATCAAAAGGGTGTCGTAACTAGCCTTCGAGCATTCACCAACAACGCCCTAAATTCACATCATGGATTGCAAACCTACGAACGAACTGGTGCGGGTAAGGACCCGGACGGCGACGGGGTGAAAAACGAAATTACTCCAGGCGACTCAACGGCTCTCGTGGTGTTCCAAGCAACCCTGCCGACACCGATCCAATTATTACCTAACACTAAAAAAGCTCGTGCCGTCGTAGCAAAGGGTGAACAGCTATTCAGCTCGATCGGTTGCTCGGTGTGCCATGTGCAGGAAATGCCGTTACGGTCGCTTATTTTCACCGAGCCCGGCCCTTACAACAGTGGTTCCGACCTTGGTCCCGGTCAGGTCGATGCCCTACTTGAGTTCGATCTTGCCGAATTCTCGCCAGACCTTCCAATCAACGACGATGGTGAATATTTAATTCCCGTGTTCACCGATCTCAAGCGCCACAAAATGGGTTCAGATCTAAACAACGAAGTTCTCGAACAGGATGATGTTCCAACTGACGTATGGCTAACGAGGAAGCTGTGGGGATTTGCGAGCGAGCCGCCATTCTTACATCACGGCCGGGCCACTTTGATTTCTGAGGCAATCGAAGCACATGGAGGAGAATCGCAATACACACGAGACGCTTTCACTAATCTGTCGGAAACAGATCGAAACTCACTGATCGAGTTCCTGAAAACTCTCCAGATCGAGTCATCATCATGATCCTGAGCATTATTACTAAAACCCGCTCCTTTTCAGATGCGCTTAAGCTGCTGTTGACTATCGGTTTTTGGCTGGCAGTCATCTTCGCTTTCGGTGCCTGCCAGAGCGAATCAAATGACGATACTGAGCAAAGCCAGAGCGATCTCGCGGGGCAGACTATTTCGCTCACTGCCCTCTCTGAAGCTGAGGTAATGGAGGCAAGGGACACGGTATTAAGCTATCTATCAGAAAAATCGTGGGGCTTTTTCGGTGCGACCTGCGATAAGTGGGTAGACCTAGATTACGAGTTCTCTGCCGATGATTCAGGTAAAGCTATCAACGACGTGATTAGCGTAGTTTTCAATCGGCAACCCGACCGCGACTTAGGCTCGCTTACTCTCAGTTTCGAAGTGAGAGAAGACGGCAGCGTACGAGGCGACAATCAGCTCGAACGATCAGGAATCGCTGAGGGTTGCGATCAATGGTAAAAATAGTTTCTGTCGTCGAAATGACGATTTGGAAACTTTCATGGAAGGTCGCTGGCGAGCAGAAAACGCTGCTGGCTTTCGCCATTTCATCAACGCTTATTGCGGCCTCGATTGCCGTCGGAATGACTCAGTATTTAGGCAGCATTGAAACGGCCACTCTAGAGCATGAATTTGCTCGATACACGGACGCCCAGACCAACGGTTGGGTCAAGTCAAGAGACATTCCGTTCAATCCGGCGGCATTAGAATCCATCGGCAAAGAAGTCGATGTTGCCGTTGCCGATCTCGGTGTAATCGGCAGCCTCGAAATGACCGTAATCCGATCGGCGCCCTACTCTATTTCGTCTGTAGAAGACGAAAGTTTTGCACAGTATTCAAATTTGTACATGCAGGTAGCAACTGGCGATAAGTTACCGCTTCGATACATATCGGGCAGTTCACCACCAAAAGGCAGTTCAGGGATTGCGATTCCGAGCAATGTAGCTGAGGTCACAGGTTCACGTGTGGGCGATGTGATCGTGATCCAAGATACGAGGCGAGAAGAGTTTTTTGAGCTCGAAATAGCAGGGATTTACGAACCGATGGGCTCGTCGGATTCTAGTTGGACCGATATATCACGCGACCTTCTTACTCCAGAAACCGCATCAGCCGGACCGGCATTTATCGCCATCGTAGACAATGAACTTCTGTTCAATACTTTGCCTGGGCGCTCGTCCACTTTGGGAACAGGATGGTGGCTAATATCCACTGATACATCAAGCGTTATAGAAGCCGGCATCGACTCATCATTAGAACGAATCAACGTATTTTCAAAGCAGGCGAATTCGGTGTCGCCAGAAACGCAGGTGTTCGTAGGAGCGAAAGCTCCGCTCCAAAAAGTCCGGAGCGACAGGTCGGCCCAGATCATTCCAGTCGCATTATCGGCAGTACTGCTACTGCTCGTCGCTGGGCAAGTTGTGCTGCTGTCAGGATCTGCGATTACATCGTCGATCAATAACAGTGTTTCTCGTGTCGGACTTCGAGGCGGAAACGCACTGAGTCTGCTCATACTCGGATTGGTGCCTGCCATCGGAGTTCTTGTCATTCCGGCACTACTGGCTCCCCTGTTGGCATGGTCTATCGTGCCTCTACTTGGGACAGTGGAAGCTCTGGAACCGCTCACGAACGGAGCGCAATTGGCAATACCACTTACAATCAGAGATTTTGTAATTTCGGTGGGAATAGGAATTCTTTCAGCACTGAACATTCTGCGACCAAGCATTCAGTTTCTCGTTCTTAGGAAATTGCCGAAATCATCTAGAGATCTATCCGTGCTTGCGCCCTGGTTGTGGCGAATGAAGATCGATCTGCTGATCGTGGCGGTTTCGGCACTGGTTCTATGGGAGATGAACGCTCGCGATCTTTTATCAGCGTCGGCAGACACTGGAGGATCGAGCATTGGGTGGATTATGACCTCCACAGGTATCGTCGCAGTTTCGGCGATGCTCGCTATCGTTCGGGTTTGGCCGGTGTTCCCTCGAATATTTACTAACGTTTTCGGCAGGACATCTCCCACAGTCTGGTATGCAATAACCTCGATGCGAAGATCGTCGTTCCGCCATGCGTGGCTTCTGACGCTGATCACGATCGTTACGATCACCGCTGTAGCCGATTCGACTATCGCAAAATCGCTTGAGGCGAACGGAATCTACGCGGCAGCGCAAACCGCAGGGGCCGATGCGAGAATCACGGGTTTTAATGGCTATAAAGGCGCTTCGAATCCTGCGATACAGCAGATGGTAGCAAGAGAGAATATCGATCAATGGACCCCTGCATTACGAACAAAAGGTGCGCTCGGGGCTAACGGTGAAGGTGCAGAGCTGAATCTTCTAGCGGTCGATCCAGACGCTTTGAGCCAGTTACTGGTCGAAGACTCGATGCGATCAATTGCGCAGCGGGCCGCTCAAACGTTGAATCAGGGTGCAAATCCAACTGCATCGCCAGTCAAAATTATGCTTCCACCAGACACCGTTTCGCTCAGTATGGTTGGCGGGCTTAGCGAGCCGTTCATCGACATATGGAGTCGAATAAAGGGTGCGGACGGAACGACCACCACCGTGTTGATGATCCCGGTTCAAGACCAAGTTTCGGGATCGGATTCCGGAACATATATCGGCGCTATTGAGAACGAATCGAACGGCCCGTATGAACTGCTATCAATTCTCATCTATGAACCACCCGTTGGACCTGTTGGTCACAAAGTAACCCTGACCATTGAGAATCTCGAAGCAATCACCGGATCTGGTGTTGTCAAAGCAATCGATAAATTCGAATTCACGGACAGTTGGTATGCACTGGCGACCACCGCGGGTCTAGGCGAAACAAGAATCGAGTCCAACTCAGGATCGGAAACGGCTGTTCAGGCTCATTTCGGATCAGGAACCGACGATGGAATTCGAGGATTACATAGTCGAAGCGATCTTCAGTACCTATCGATACTAATTGGAGATAAGTTCGAGAAATCGTCAGGGCTCAGCGTGGAAGACACCGGGTATATCACTGTGTTCGGGAAGGTCGTTCCGATCAGAGTAAGTGGTGTACTCGATACCTTCGCAACGCTCGATCCCGGTAGCTCGTTCGTAGTGATCGATTACCAAACTTTGCTCGATTTCCTCGCACTCAAAATCGACCCTGTACTACCTAATTCAACCGAAGTATTCATCACTACTTCGGGCGGGTCGTTACAAGATCCAAGGTCCTTGATCGAAGATGTGGACGAGAACGATCTTCAAGTATTTGAATTTGAGCGGTTAGTGAGCAATTCGACCGCGAGTGCGGGCGCATCTGCCGGCTGGAAAGGTATGCACGTTGTCGTAACTCTCGCCACCGGATTCCTGATGCTGACGGGGCTTCTGCTGTTTATACGACTCGATTTTTACGAGACGGGTCTTAGTTCCGACATTCTCTCTGCATTGGGAATAACGAAGTTGGGTATTGTCGTAGAAAAACTAGTACGATTCGGGATAGTTTCTGTTGTAGGTATCGGTGCTGGCTTCCTTCTTGGAGGTGCGCTAGGTTCGTTCGTATCTGAACGTATTGCCGATGTTTATGCTATCGGAACAGCCGAAGCTACAAGTCGTGCTGCGACGATTGGCTTCGACACCGCTATCTACGTGGTTACGCTGCTAGTTATCGGATTCATCAGTCTGCTTGCTTTCGCCCTTTCACAGGGCCGACGACAGGTAATTGGCTATCAAGGTCGGTCGGATTGACTAACCAACTGCGATACGATTTTTCGGCAGGAGTAAAGCTCGCGACTGCGCGCATCAAAAGTCGCGTTATGTATACGCTGATCAGCATTCTCGGCGTAGCAATAACGGTGACTTGCATCGCTGGAACGCTAACGTTCCTCGACGACGTTTCAGCAAGCATTCTTTCTTTGTCGTTATCGGAATCGGAGTCTGACTCTGGCGCGCTCGATGTTCAATTACGAGGGCGCCTTAGGCCGTTCTCTCTTAGCACTCACACATCGCTGGTTGAGCAGGTTAACGGCGAAGCATCTACTGCTCTCGGCGAAGCTTCGGATTCGGTTTATAGCGGGTTCCGTGGCCCCGCCTTCATACCTTCGTTTGTTGATAATTCCGATCCCCTCGATCGTAGGCGAGCGTTCTTCGGGTCGGTCCAAGATCTAAATGAAGAGATCAATCTGGTTTCAGGATCTTGGGATCCCGGCAGCAGTTCGAACGATGAAAACGTTCTCGAAGTGCTGGTAGATAGTGCGGTAGCGGCGAAGTATGGACTGGCTCATAACTACGAATTTGTTTACTCATCTCCATCGACCAATAGCGAGAACCTAACCGTCAGGATCGCTGCACTGTTCGAACGAGAGAACTCCGAATCTCCGATTTGGAGAATTGTTGATCAGGAATTCGACACCGCAGATTCTAGTTTTGAGCTAGTGCCGATGTTCGTGCATGAGGCCGACTTCCCACAGCTCGCCGAGGGGTCGAGAACGGGTGGAGAGTCTTCGTACAACTGGTTGGCGACGGTCCAACCAGACAACATTCGTGCTGGAAGTGCTGAACGTACTCTCGAACGACTCGATGCATTGTCGACGAGTATGTCCAGCCGTCTTACCGGTTTCCAGATGCTCACAGCAATCGATGAAGCACTGGCCCTATACGGCGAACGAAACACTATCGCTGCTGTGCCGATGAAAACAATCATGTTTTCGATTTCGGGAATAGCCTTAATATTGGTTCTCTTGCTGGGGTCTCACACAAAAGACCTCACGAGTAAAGATGACGCTACGATCTCAGCGCGTGGTGCGAGTCGACGACAGCGACTAACCTCAACGCTTACAGAAGCTCTGATTGTTGCTGGTTCTGGATCGATCATCGGGTTCATTGCCGGTGCGTTTGTGATGGGGCCGTTAGTTACTTCGATAGTTACAGGCGATTCTCTGTTCAACCTCGAATTCCCGCAAGTGTGGACAATTGTCGCATCGGTCGGTGTCGGGCTCGCCGGAGCAGTCATGTTCGCAACAAGCACTATTAGCGCAGGGTCTCTGCTAATCACTCGGCTATACAGAAACAAATCGAACAAAGCTGAAAAACCGTTCTTCACCCGCTACTATCTAGATCTCGTCGTCGTGGCAATCGCAGCACTGCTCGCCTGGGAATTTTCTAACGGTGGCGTTAAACTCGCTGAGGACGCCGTAAACGAAGATCAGGCGAACCAGCTATCGCTTGCTCTTCCAGCTATTGGAATAATCGGAATCGGGGCGGTGGCAGTACGACTATTGCCCACCACGTTTATGGTGTTGGGAGGAATCGTTTCTCGCTTGCCTTCGATTATCGGGAGATCGGTAGTGTTCGAGCTTGGTCTAAGTTCGCTTGCTCGGCGAACTTCGCATCAGGCGAAGCTGGTTGTGATGATCGCCGCCGCAACTGCAACAGCGATTCTTCTTTCCAGTTTCGAATCCACGATCACAAGGTCCAATTTCGATCAAACCGCCTACAGCGTTGGGGCCGATGTACGAGCCGCTAAACTTACGTATCGATCGCAATGGAGGATCGATCAAGCCCTTTCATTAATCGCTGAAATAGATGGCGTAGATTCTGTTTCAGGAGCGACACGAGCATCTGGAATCATCCGTGGAGTAGATGGTGCAATACCTGTGACTATTCTGGGATTGGAGCCCAAAGAGCTCGATGGAATAGCATGGATCAGAGATGGAATTGATACGCACACTATGCTTGAATTACTCGATGCAAGTGAGAAATTGCACGGTCTGCCGATACCGAACAACGCCAACTGGATATCGGCGCACATCAAGCCGGTAGTTTCGATGTCCGATGTGGGAATGGTGATGAAAATCTCAGACTCTACGGGTCGTTTGCATAATCTCACAATAGGAACTCTCGCCCCCAAATCGTCAGTTGGCAGTGGCGACAAGTTCGAATGTGCAGTGCTACAACCACCAATAGAACCTAATCCAAATCTGTCGCCAGAAGGCGAATCGGAACTGGAAAAACCACCAGCACCCGAATGGTGCGACATCGGGGTCGCCTTAACCACGCTCAGAGAAAACCTTCCCACAGGTGAGCCACTTACTCTCGAATTCTTGGGGTTCTCGCGCAGGCCTATCGAACGTGGTGATCCGCCGACGCCAGGTTCGATGTATATCGATCAAATTCGTGCTCACGGCGTAAACAGCTTTGAAGTAATTCTCGACTTTACGAACTCGTCTGATCGATACACAGTCGGAGGTGGTTACGGTGATTACGATGCGCGAATAGATGATGCAGACGACGATGGAGCGATCATTTCATGGGCTCCACCAGCCTTCGGCACATATCGCGGCATCGAGCTATCGCAACCCGGCGTCGCCCATGGGGTCATCGGATCGAAGTGGATAGAAGAACAAGGGTATGAAGTGGGCGATCACATCGAAATTACGATTGCCGA
>TARA_B110000438_G_scaffold56060_1_pt1 | contig 12091 bp, 9 predicted proteins | sample TARA_B110000438 | Tara Oceans TARA_B110000438 (sample SAMEA4398413) | marine metagenome | biome: Polar Biome; feature: [MES] marine water layer (ENVO:01000295) within the mesopelagic zone...; material: water (ENVO:00002006), including particulate matter (ENVO:01000060) such as...... | reverse complement strand
ACGATAGTTTACTGTCACCAGCTTCATTAAATTTTTATCAAACGGATACCGAAAATCTTAATGACTATTCCCAATGGTGGAGATTAGAAAAAAACTCTAACTGGAGACATCCCTTTGGAAGGGATAGTGATATAAATGATAAGGGAAATCATCCAGTAATCCATATAAGTTGGGACGATGCTACTGCTTATTGTGAGTGGGCGGGTAAAAGATTACCAACAGAAGCTGAATTTGAATATGCTTCTAGAGGAGGTCTAAAGAATAATATTTATAGTTGGGGAAATGAACCAGTTTTTCAAGGAATTTTAAAAGCGAATATTTGGGAGGGTAAATTTCCTTCAAATAATAATTTAAATGACCAATATTATTATACATCTCCAGTAAAGTCTTTTCCACCTAATGCATATGGGCTTTATGATCTAGGTGGAAACGTATGGGAATGGTGTTCAGATTGGTATCATTCAAATTATTATAGTATGAATTCTAAAAATATTACAATTAATCCAAAAGGACCAACTAAAGGGTTCGATCCAAATGAACCTTACAGTCCAAAAAAAGTAATGAGAGGAGGAAGTTTCTTATGTAATGATTCTTATTGTAGTGGATATAGAAATTCAATGAGAATGAAAAGTACACCAGACTCTAGCTCTTTACATGCTGGATTTAGGACAGTTGTTGATGCAAACCAATAAAAATAAAACACCCCTGGTTTTGGAACACAGGGGTATTTTTAACAACAACTAACCAAAAATATTATGTGTAATTTACATTACAATTTACTATTTGCATTAATCGTGCCAAACTCAATATTTTTTAATTTTTTTAAAACATTTTTTTGAAAGGAATGATTGTACCATATCCTTTTTTTGTGAAATAAGAAGGAGAATCGATCGGGCCAGCTGCTAAAATAAAATCTCCTCCCCACGCTCCCAAACTTTTGATTTCTCCATCATAATCGCTAAATAATGTGTTTTTTACAGTAGGAATGTTAAGTTCTTTTGATAGTAATTTTTCATGTTCTATTATACAGTTTTGAAAATCTGACAGATTATTTGATAAAATAAATTTTTTGGTTAAAACTGAAAAAGCCTCAATAAAATTCGCTGACACTTTTTTGGAATAAAAATTTTTTATTTCAATATTGGTATTTTGTTTTTTATTTAAATGAATAAAAAATAAATTTTTTGAAAATAAAGGATTAAAAGAGGTGTTTTCAATAACTGGTTTTTTATCCTCAAGTTTATATAAAATTGGAGAAATGCTATCAGCACAAGCGATATCATATCCACTTCCATTAAAGTTGGACCACAGTAACTTATAGGGATCAATTTTAGCCCATTTTGCAATATTATTTATTAAAGTAGAGGAGCTACCCAATCCCCAATTATTTGGAAACTCAAGTTTAGTATTTATAATTCCCGCATAATTTATACTTAAAAAATTTGGATTAATTTTTTTTGCAGAAAGTAATATAGAATGTAATGTCTTACCTATATTATCATGGCTGTTAATTATAAAATCAAGATTTGGCAAACTGAATTCACAATGAAACCAAATTTTATTTTCAGAATCATAGCTTTTCCATATTAATGAGTTAGAATCATTTTTAAGATAAGAAAAAGTTTGTTTTAGTCTTGTTGGAATGGCTAATGCTAAAGCTCCTCTTAAAACAGCATACTCTGACGTTATTAATATTTTTCCAGAACTTTGAGTCTTATAATTCATTATTTCTAATATTTGACAACTCTTTCTCCACCGAGCTATAAGAAACAATATTGGATTTAAAATGATTAATTAATTCATTTTTTTCATTTTCAGTTGCTTTTAAAGCATTTAAAATATTAATTAAATGCATTTTCATGTGTCCCTTTTGAATTCCAGATGTAATTAAAGAGGATAGAGCGCCAAAATTTTGTGCAAGACCAGCAACTGCTACGATTTTCATTAAATCTTTTCCTGATGGATTTTTAAGTAGCTCAAGAGACCATTTTACTAAAGGATGAAGTGATGTAATTCCTCCAACAGTTCCAAGGGAAATTGGTAAGTCAATCCAAAAATGGAATATTCCGTTTTCTATACTTACATCCGAAAGACTGGTGTATGAACCATTTTTAGATGCATAAGCATGAACTCCAGCTTCAATTGCCCTAAAATCATTTCCTGTAGCAATAATTACAGAATCTACTCCATTCATAATTCCTTTATTGTGAGTAACTGCCCTTTCTTTTTGAGTTTTTGCAATATTAACTGCTTGTTCAAATTTCTCGGCAAATTGTTTAGAACTAAGGTCAGTTTCTTTATCCAAATCCTCTATAGAACAGCTTACTTCAGCTCTTACTAAACAATCAGGAACATAATTGGAGAGGATACTCATTATAATTTCAATATTTTTTTCTTCAGCAGAAAAAGAATTAAATGATAAAGCTTCTTTTTTAATAGTTTTAGCGAATTGCTCTAGACAAGAATTAATAAAATTTGCCCCCATAGAATCAACAGTATCAAATGTAGCATTAAGTTGAAAATAATTTTTTATATCATTTGTCTTGTTTACTAATTCAATATCTAAAATTCCTCCCCCTCTTTTAGTCATATTTTTACTAATCTTTTCACAGTCCTTTATTAACGATTTTTTTATTTTAATAAAAAAATCATTTAATTTCTTGTACTCACCATGAAAAATAAAATGTACTTGTCCTGTTTTCTTAAAGTCAATTATTTTTGTTTTAAAACCTCCTCTTTTTCTCCAATATTTTGCTGCTTTACATGCAGCGGCCACAACGGAACTTTCCTCAATTGCCATTGGAATTGTATAATCTTCTCCATCAATTAAAAAATTGGGAGCTAGCCCTAATGGAAAGAGAAAGTTAGATATAGTATTTTCAGAAAATTCCTCATGAATTTTTTGTAAATATTTATCACTAATCCAATATTGTTTAAGTAAATTATATGAATCGGAGTTATTTTGAAAATAGGTCTTATTTACCCATGTTATTTTATCTAGTTTAGATAATTTTGAAAACCCTTCAACTTTATTTAAAATATTTACTTTTTTCACTCTTCAAAGATAATCATTGTGTTATTTAATTGACTAAAATGTCTTTTTATAATTTTATATTAAATGTTAATTTAAAATAAATAAATTTTTATGATACATTTAATAATATAATTATTGTTAAAATGAAAACATTATATTTTTATATTAAAATTTTGATGGTTATTAATTTGTCTTTTACTTTTTTTTCTTGTGAAAGTCCAGTAAAAAAACAACCTAATATTATTTATATACTAGCAGATGATTTAGGTTATGGAGAGTTAGGTGTTTATGGTCAAAAAAAAATAGAGACTCCAAATATTGATAATCTATCTAAATCAGGCATGATATTTACTAATCATTATACGGGAGCTCCAGTTTGTGCACCAGCAAGGAGTGTATTAATGACAGGAATGCATCAAGGAAATAACCATATTAGAGCTAATGCAGAGTGGAGCGAAAGGGGGAATGTTTGGAGTTTTCAAGCAATGTTTGATGATCCAAATTTAGAAGGCCAGAGGCCTTTGTTGGATTCAATTGTAACGATAGCTCAAGTCCTAAAGGATAATGGTTATGAAACAGGCATGGTTGGGAAGTGGGGTTTGGGAGCACCGTTAACAAGTAGTATTCCTAATAAAAAAGGCTTTGATTTTTTTTACGGATACAATTGTCAAAGACAAGCTCATAATTTATATCCAACCCATCTTTGGAAAAATGAAAAAAGACATATTTTAAAAAATTATATTGTGGATAAAGGATTGGACGGTCAAGACCCTTATTTAAAAGAATCATATAATAAATTCAATCAAAAAGATTATGCTCCCACTTTGATGCATAATGAAGCTTTGGCTTTTATAGAAGAAAATAAAAACAGTCCGTTTTTTCTTTATTATGCTTCTCCTTTACCACACTTGCCACTGCAGGCACCAAGAGATTGGGTTGAGTATTACAATCAAAAATTTGGAGAAGAAGAACCATATTTAGGAAAATCATATTTTCCAAATAGAACTCCAAAAGCAACTTATGCAGCTATGATTTCTTATTTAGATCAACAAGTTGGAGAGATTATTAGTAAACTTAAAGAAATCGGAGAATATGAAAATACACTTATAATTTTCACTAGCGATAATGGGCCAACATATCTCAATCAAGTAGACTATGAGTTTTTTAATAGTACAGGTATTTTTATTAATTCGAGAAACACTATGAAAGGGAGTGTCAATGAGGGTGGATTAAGGGTTCCAATGATAGTAAGTTGGCCAAATATAATTGAAAAGAATTCTTCGTCTGACCATATTTCTGTTTTCTATGATTTTTTTGAAACAGCTCTAGATGTTGCTAATATAAAGTCACCTTTTGCTACAGATGGTATTAGTTTTTTCTCTGAATTAAAGGGTGAAAAACAAAAAAAACATAAATATCTATATTGGGAATATCCAGCTAACGGAGGTCTACAGGCAATTAGAATGGGTAAGTGGAAAGGAATTAAGAGTAATCTTTTTAAAGGAAAATCTAAACTAAAGCTTTTTGATCTATCACTAGATCATAAGGAGTTAAATGACGTGTCTGAACATTTTCCTGAAATAGTAAATCAATTAGAAAATTATTTAATTGAAGCTCATAAAACCCCTTCTTTTGAAAAATTTATTATACCTTCTTTAGAACTCGAAATGCTGGATATTTAATTTTTTTAAAAAATGACAGACTCAATTATTATAATGGCAGCTGGCGCATCATCTAGAATGAAAAAACCAACTGTAAATAATAATCTTACTAAAGAGAAAATAAAATCTGCTAATTCTAAAAGTAAAGTTTTGATTGAATTTGGAAGTGAATCAAAGCCTTTTTTAAGTTATTCTATTTTAAAGATTATAGAAGCTGGCTTTAAAAATATTTATATCGTTTCAAGCGAAGAGGCTGGTTATTTTAGAAATAATTTTAAGGATGTTTTAAAAATTGATTTAAGTAATTGTTCTGTAAATTTTTCTATTCAATATTTGCCAATAAATAGCATAAAACCTTTAGGAACAGCAGATGCCATTTATCAAACTATGGAGCAATTCCCCGTTTTAAAACATCAATCTTTTTGTGTTTGTAACGGAGATAATTTATACTCAGTAAAATCATTAAAGGCGATTAAATCTAATAAATCAAATAATGCTTTTATTGCTTACGACAGAAATGGATTAAACTTTTCTGTAAATAGAATCTCTTCATTTGCAGTTGTCAAAATGGATGAAGAAAACTTTTTAATTGATGTGATTGAGAAGCCAGATGCGGAAACAATTGATAAATCCTTAGATATTTTTGGTAAGATTAGAGTAAGCATGAATCTTTTTAAATTTCATGGAAGTGAATGTTTTTCTTATTTTAAAAATTGTCCATTAAATAAAAAAAGAATGGAAAAAGAAATAACAGATGTTTTAAAAAACCTTATTAAAGATGGAGAAATTAATATTTTGGGAATTCCAATGAAAGAGAATGTTTTAGATTTAACCTCAAAAAACGATATTGAAGAAGTTAACAAATATTTTACTTAATGGTCTTTATCTACATAATTATATAATTAAACTATTTATTGTTTAATTTTATATTAGTTTACCTTAAATTTACACACTAATATGATCGATTTATCTCAATTAGACTACATTATAATAGCAAGTTTTTTTTCAATTACATTAGTTATAGGATTTTTAGTTTCAAAGAAATCTTCGTCCAGTTCAACCGAATATTTTCTCTCAGGAAGAAATATGCCTTGGTGGTTATTAGGAATTTCAATGGTTGCTACCACTTTTTCAACAGATACTCCAAATCTAGTTACAGATATTGTTAGAACTAAAGGAGTAGCAGGAAATTGGGTTTGGTGGGCATTTTTATTGACAGGATTATTGACTGTTTTTGTATATGCCAAGTTATGGAGAAGATCTAATGTTGCAACTGATATGGAATTTTATGAGCTGAGATATAGCGGATGGGGTGGAAGATTTTTAAGAGGATTTAGAGCTATATATTTAGGAGTTATTTTTAATGTAATGGCTATGTCAGGAGTTACCTTGGCTGCTATTAAAATTGGTGAGATAATGCTTGGTCTATCTCCAACTGACACAATACTTTATGCGGGTTCTATCACAGTAGTTTTTAGTACAGTTGGTGGTTTTAGAGGGGTTGTGTATACGGATTTTATATTATTTTTTGCAGCTATGGTAGGATCGATAGGCGCAGCTTATTATTTAGTTAATCTTCCTGAAGTTGGAGGAATGGCTAATTTAATTGCTAAAACACCACCAGATATATTGTCAATGACACCCGATCTTAATGATCCAGACATGTATATTCCTTTGTTAATAGTTCCACTTGCTGTTCAGTGGTGGAGTTCTTGGTACCCTGGGGCTGAGCCTGGTGGTGGTGGATATATTGCTCAAAGAATGTTAGCAGCAAAGGATGAGAATCATGCTATAGGTGCTACATTTTTTTTCAATGTTATGCATTATGCACTTAGACCTTGGCCATGGATAATTGTTGCCTTGGCTTCATTAATAGTATTTCCCGATTTAGCAAGCATTAAAGAAGCATTTCCAAATATTTCTGAAGATAAACTTGGACATGACCTTGCCTATCCTGCAATGCTAACAATGCTTCCGTCTGGACTATTAGGACTAGTAGTGGCTTCATTAGTAGCTGCATATATGTCAACTATTTCTACTCATTTAAATTGGGGATCCTCTTACATTGTGAATGATTTTTATAAACAACAAATAAATAAAAATGCTTCTGAAAAACAGCTTGTAAATATTGGAAGAATTTCAACAATAACTTTATTTTTAATTAGTGCAGTTTTTGCTCTATTATTAACTAACGCTCTACAGTTATTTGATGTTATTCTGATGTTTGGAGCAGGAACAGGTTTAATATTTATTTTAAGATGGTTTTGGTGGAGAATAAATGCGTGGAGTGAAATAACAGCCATGTTTGTTTCTGGCTTTGTATCTATAATATTAAATTTTACCGAATTAGATCCAATATTGTTTTCTGATTCTGGTATTTTACCCTCTTACTACAAGTTCCCAATGGTGGTTTTATTTACTACAGTTATTTGGTTGATAGTAACTTTTTTAACGAAACCAGATTCAACAGATACATTAATTCATTTTTGTGCTAAAACAAATCCTGGAGGTCCGGGGTGGGAGAAAATTAAATTAGAGGCACATGAAAAAAATATTTCATTTAATGATGAAAGTAATAACGAGACGTGGTCTGTTCCACTAGGAATTATCTGTATGCTTTGTGGTTGTTTTGCTATTTATTCAATGTTGTTCTCTACTGGATATTTTATATATGGTGAAATAAACAATGGAATTTCTTTCCTTATAATTGGAATTACATTTGCAATAGCACTAAAATATAATTGGGAAAAATTAAAAAAATTAAAATGATAATTAATTATAAATCACCAGGGACTTTAGAAGAAACTCGATTTGAAAAGATTCATAGTGTAATTTTTGATGAATCTAAAGAAGCCTCTAAAATAGTTGCAAATGAAATTTCTGTTTTAATAAGAAAAAAACAAAAAGAAAAGAAGCACTGTGTTTTAGGTCTAGCAACCGGCTCTTCTCCTATTTCTGTTTACGATGAGCTTGTAAGAATGCACAAAGAAGAGGGGCTTAGTTTTTCAAATGTTATCACATTTAACTTAGATGAATATTTCCCAATGTCTAAAAATGATTTGCAGAGTTATCATCATTTTATGCATGTTCATTTATTTAATAATGTTGACATTAAGCCAGAAAATATTAATATTCCCTATGGTGACATATCTATAGATAAAGTCAATGAATACTGTGATTCATATGAAAAAAAGATTAAACAACTAGGTGGAATAGATTTTCAGCTTTTAGGTATTGGTAGGACTGGTCATATCGGTTTTAATGAACCAGGCTCGAACTATAATTCTTTGACAAGACTCGTTCATTTAAATTATATAACTCGAAATGATGCGAGAAAATCTTTTTATGGTACTGAAAATGTCCCGACAACAGCAATTACAATGGGGGTCAATACTATTAGAAAGTCAAAAAGAATCGTGCTTTTAGCATGGGGACAAAACAAATCATTGGTAATAAAAAAATCAATTGAAGATAAAATAGATTCAAATCTTTCAGCTAGTTTTTTACAGAAACATAAAAATGTGACATTTGTTTTAGATAAAAACTCTGCCTCCGAATTAACTAGAATTAAAACACCATGGAAAGTCGGATCTTGTAATTGGACAATGGAACTTAAAGCCAAGGCTGTAGTTTGGTTGTGTCAAAAAACTAATAAATCTCTTTTAAACTTAACAGAGTCTGATTATAACGAGAATAATTTATCAGAGTTGTTAATGTACCAATCCCCTTATGATATTAATTTAGAGATTTTCAATAAGATTTCAAGAACAATCACTGGATGGCCAGGTGGAAAACCCAGTGCTGATGATACATACAGGCCAGAAAGAGCAGTTCCTTCAAAAAAAAGAGTACTTATTTTTAGTCCACATCCTGATGATGATGTGATTTCTATGGGTGGAACTTTTGCAAGGTTAGTTTCACAAGGTCATCAGGTTCATGTTGCATACCAGACCTCTGGAAATATAGCGGTAAATAATTCAGATGTTCTAAAATATATTGAAGTTTACTCAGAAACTTCCTCAAAGGCTAAAAAAAAATCAAAAGATTTGATAGAACTTCTTAAATATAATAATGAAATTTTAGAGAATCCTGAGATTAGAAATATGGCCTCTATAATTAGGGAAAAAGAATCTTTAGCTGCAACAAGGTTTGTGGGAATTCCAGATTCTAATGTACATTTTTTAAAACTTCCTTTTTATGAGACTGGAACTATCAAGAAATCTTCTCCATCAGAATCAGATAAAAAAATAATTAGTGATATAATCTCAAAAATAAAACCTCATCAAATTTATGCAGCTGGAGATCTTGCAGATCCACATGGAACGCATAAAGTTTGTTTGGATGTTTTTTTTAATGTCTTGAAAACAATTAAACAAAAAAGTTTTATGAAAGACTGTTGGGTTTGGCTATATAGAGGAGCTTGGCATGAATGGGAAGTTCATCAGATAGATATGTCTATTCCAATGAGTCCAAATCAGGTTTTAAGAAAAAGAAAAGCTATTTTTTATCATCAAACTCAAAAAGATAATGTAATGTTTCAAGGTGATGACAACAGGGAGTTTTGGGTTAGAACTGAAGATAGAAATAGAGCAATTGCAAAAACTTTTCGTGATTTAGGAATGTCGGATTACTCAGCAATAGAGACTTTCAAAAGGTACCACTTTTAGGTATATTTCATTATGCAAATTATTAAAGAAGTATGCGTTGATTCATTAGAAGATGCAATTAATGCAGAAAAAAATGGTGCAAACCGAATTGAGTTGTGCGGAAGACTTGATTTAGATGGTTTAACTCCACCTAGAAAGTTAATTAAAGAAGCACACCATGCTTTAATAATTCCAATAAGAGTAATGATAAGACCTAAACACCCTTCTTTTATATACACTGAAGAAGAAATTTTAAAAATGGTAGAAGAGATTAAATACTGTAAAGAATTAGGAGTTGATGGAGTTGTTTTTGGATGTTTGGATAAAAATTCGAATTTTAACATGAAACAAATTAAATTATTGTCGATAGTAGCTAAACCCTTAAATGTTATTATTCATAAATCAATCGATTTCACAAATTCTGTTATTGATTCTCTAGAATTACTAATTAAAAACAAAGATATAAATGGAGTTTTATCATCAGGAGGTCAGCGTTTTGCAAAAGATTCTATAAAAACTCTAAAAAAAATGTTAGATTTAGCTCCTGATAGTTTTGAAATTATAACTGCAGGTGGAATTACCTTTGAAAATATAGATAGTTTGCACTCTCTAGTTCAAGGAAAATATTATCATGGAAAAAAATTAATTAGATTAAACAAAAAAAATGAATAATCACGCAGAGTTACAACAGAAAACAATTTTTGGTCATCCAATAGGCTTATTTGTCCTATTTTTTACAGAACTGTGGGAACGCTTTAGTTATTATGGTATGAGAGCAATTCTTGTTCTGTATTTAGTTTCAGAAACATCAGGCGATAACCCAGGAATGGGATGGAGTGATAGCTCAGCAATTGCATTATATGGTTGGTATACTATGTTCGTTTATTTAGCTACTATCCCTGGTGGAATTTTGGCTGATAGATTTTTGGGACAAAGAAAATCTGTTATGCTCGGTGGTCTCTTACTTTGTTTTGGACACGGGATTTTGGCAGTTGAAGCATTGTGGGCATTTTATACAGGTTTGACTTTTATTGTCTTAGGTGTTGGATGTTTGAAAGGAAATATTTCTACTATGGTGGGAGGATTATACTCCTCAAAAGATAATAATAAAAGAGATATGGGTTTTTATATTTTCTATATGGGTATTAATGTTGGAGCAGCTATTTCTGCAATAGTTGTAGGTTATATTGGGGAAACATATAATTGGCATTACGGTTTTGGATTAGCAGGTATTGGAATGGCGATTGGTCAACTTGTGTATTGGAGAGGGCAAAAATATTTAAGTCATGTTGGTAATATGATTGAACTTGAACCTTCAAAAGAGGAGAAAAAAGATAATTTATTTTTACAAATTTTTAAAAAAACTAATTCTTTATTAGGATTTTCTATCACAGCGATTATTGGATTATATGTAGGTATTAGTGGGGACTGGAATTACGGTTTGCTTATTATCGGAATTGCTTTTGCTGTTGGATTTGCAATTTTAGTATATAATGATGGAAATAAAATTGAAAAAGACAGAATTTTAGTGACCTACCTAGCTTTTTTAATTGTTATAGTATTTTGGGGAGCTTTTGAACAGGCGGGTGGACTAATGAACTTATACGCTTCTCAAAAGACAGATCTGGCTTTAGGTTCTTTTATGGTTCCTGCCAGTTGGTTTCAGTCTGTAAATGCTATTTTTATTTTAATTTTTGCAACTGCTGTTGGTTCATTTTGGATTTGGTGGAAAAAATCAGGATACGAGCATTCCTCATTATTTAAAATGGCTTTAGGAGTAATTATTATGGGATTTGGTTTCTTTTTTATGTCCATGGCTTCAAACGAAGTAGCTTATGACTCTACAGGTGAAATCACAAAAAAATCAGCAATGTATTGGTTGGTATTAGCATATTTATTTCATACCATAGGAGAGCTGTGCGCTTCTCCTGTAGCACTTTCTTTTATTACTAAATTAGCTCCAGCTAGATGGGGAGCATTTATGATGGGAGCATATTTTGCTGCTACAGGACTAGGAAATAAAGTGGCTGGATTAATTGGAGAAAACGCAAGTGAGATAGGGGATTATGAAACATTCGTTGGGATAACTGTTTTTTGTTCAATTTTTGGCCTTTTAGTTATTTTAATCTTAAAACCACTAAAAAGACTTGTTCACGGGGCTGAATAATTTTTAAATATATTTTGATGTCTGTTTTGACTAAAACTTTATCGTTAATATTTTTTTTGGTTTTCTTTCAAAATTTTTCTCAAGAAATCAATTGGATTTCTATGAACGAAGCCGTGAAAGCTCAAAAGACTAATCCTAAAAATTTAATTTTAGATGTTTATACAAATTGGTGTGGCCCGTGTAAATTAATGGATAAAAATACATTTCAAAATAAATTTATCGCTCAATACATCAATCAACATTATTATGCTGTAAAGTTTAACGGAGAGGGAAATGAAATAGTAAATTTTAATGGAAGAAAATTCGAAAATATTGGATATGATAAAAGTAGATCACAAACCAGAAATTCTCCCCATCAATTCGCACAATTTTTAGGGGTTAATGCATATCCAACTACTCTTTTTTTTGATTCAAAAATGAATTTAATTACCCCAATTAAAGGATACTTAGTTCCCCAACAATTAGAAATTTATCTTGAACTTTTTAAGAACGATCAATATAAATTAGTTAAATCACAAGAAGATTTTAATGAATTTATAAAAAATTTTAAAAGTAAATTAAAAGGGTAAATTATTTTTTATTT
>TARA_B110000438_G_scaffold298052_1_pt1 | contig 12108 bp, 11 predicted proteins | sample TARA_B110000438 | Tara Oceans TARA_B110000438 (sample SAMEA4398413) | marine metagenome | biome: Polar Biome; feature: [MES] marine water layer (ENVO:01000295) within the mesopelagic zone...; material: water (ENVO:00002006), including particulate matter (ENVO:01000060) such... | reverse complement strand
AGAAATGTCACTTGACATGTTAAAGCATGCTGAATCACAAGGGATTACTAATGTGGTCAATACAGTGCATTTCCAACATCCCAAAGTTGAAGGAAAAGATATTTCTTTAAATAGAATACAAAAAGAAATGGATGAGCTACAATCAGAACTAAATAAAAATAATATATTAATAAAATTACATTGTGGAGCTGAAGTTTTTTTCCTTCCAAACTTATTACAAATAAAAAATAATCCCTTATCAACTTTTCTTCATGGGAAATATATGTTGGTTGAATTTCCTGTTCACCAAATTCCAGATATTCAAAAACAACAATTATTTGAACTAAAGATGGCAGGAGTTACTCCTATAATCGCACACCCTGAAAGATATAAACAGGTCCAGGATAATATAAACTTAGTGGCTAGATGGTTAGAAGCGGGGTGCTTAATACAAGTAGATGCGGGGAGTCTTTTAGGCTTTCTAGGGACTAAAGCTAAGGAAACCTCAGAAATAATTATTAAAAAAGGATGGGCTCAGCTGCTAGGATCAGATTCTCATGATAATAAAAATCGCAATTTTTGCCTAAAAGACTGTATTGATTACATAAATAAATTTGTTAATTATGATACAAGTTTTTTGGTTAATGAAAATCCAAGAAAAATTCTAAAAGGTGAAGAAATTTTTGTTGATATAAACTACGATGAATCTATTAATGATATCCCTTTCTTTTCTCGGATAAAAAATAAAATGGGACTAATTTAGTCTGCTATGCGTAAATATATACATATACTAATATTCATTTATTTTAGCTTAATTTTTGCACAGGAAAAGGTTTCAGACACAAAAATATTTGATTATAAAGTCTCAAGCCAAAATTATTTGACAGATGAAAAGGGGAATGTCCTTATGTATGTCAATGTCTGGGGTACTGTAGGTACACCAGGAAGGTTTCTTGTCTATGAAGGCATTGATTTAGCCACGTTATTATCTATTGTCGGTGGTCCTGTAGGGGGAGCAAATATGAGTAGGGTTAGACTTTATAGGGAAATCCCAGATGAAAATGATAATATATCATATGTTATCAATTTAGAATCATTTATCAAAACAGGAGATAGATCAGAGTTTATAAAGATAAAGCCAAATGATACTGTAGTAATACCAAGCACCTTTACAGGCACTTTTTTAAAGCAGGTAGGCACATTTAATACCATGTTCTCTTTGTTGAATTTATATTTTAGTATCGAATCAAAGTTTAATAATTAAGCATTCTTAGAGATAAAATATGAATGATTCAAATTTAAATAACTTTACATCTGAAATGTCTCTAGCCGATTATATTACGATATTACGAATTCATTTATTTAAGATAATATGTATTGTTGTTCTTGGATTTGTTCTCGCAATCTATTTTACCTTCACCACGCACCCCGTATTCGAATCAACATCTTCAGTAATTGTTAAAGATAAACCAGGAACTGGCATGGTCATGAATTTTGGAGCATCTGTAAAAAATAAGATGACCAATGAGATTCAATTAATAAAATCTAGAAAAGTAGCAAAAGAAGTAGTGAGACGTTTATGGAATTCGCCAGATAGAAATACATTATCAATTTTTGGAACCCGGAAATATTACCCTAAGGGTGAAAGATTAAGAAGAATTATCAAAGAGTTAATGACTTTAGGATTGTATGACCCATTGCTTGATATTCCCTTTAATTATGAGTCAGATTATTCTGATGAAATTGGAAACAAATTTTCAAGTAATATAATAAGAAATACTAAGGTTCTTAACAGTGATGGCACTGATGTGATTAAAATTACTTTCCAATCTGTTTTTTCAGAAGAAGCAAGGAAGATAGCAGATATGATCGCTTTTGTTTATAAAGATATGGAAAAAGTGATTGGGAATGAGAATGCCAAAATGACAGTTGAATTCATCGAAGATTTAGTCCATAAGCAAGAAAAAAGTCTCATTATAGCTGAAGAAATCCTCAAAAATTTTAAAATAGAAAATAATATTTATAACTTTGACGGAGATGCCTCTCTTATAACGAATCAAGTCTCTACTATTGAATCAGAGATTTATAATTCGCTATCAGAGGTGAATATTGCTAAAGAGAAAATTTTATTTTTTGAGTCAAAACTTTCTAATGATGAAAAAAGTTTAGCACTAAAAATATCGAGTGATATTAATGCGCAAATGATAGTTCTAAGAGGTGAGATTACTCAATTGGAATCACAACTTATCCAAAATAATATGATGTATGGTAAAGGTCATTTACTTGCTGTTGAATTAAAAGAAAAATTAAGATCTTTAAAGTCTCAATTAGATAAAAATGTAGATATTTTAATATCGCAAGGTGTTACAGTTAGTGACCCGCTTGCAGAAAGACAGGAAATTATCATATCCTTATTATCCTTAGAATCTGAAATATTTGGTTTAGAATTAAAAGTAGAAGAAGCCAAAAAATTAAGAGAGATATACAATGATAAACTTTTAAAATTACCTGATAAACAACTTGAGTTTGCTAGGTTTGGTAGAGATGTTAATGTCTTAACTCAAAACTACTCCCTTCTCAGACAAAAATTAGAAGAAGCCAAAATAAAACTTGTTTCTCAAACTGGGAAAGTTCAATTACTTGATGCTGCGCGTAAATCAAGTAAGCCACTAACTCCAAACCATCGTTCAGATATTTTACAAGGTATAATTATTTCAGTATTTTTAAGTTTTGGGATTATATTTCTTTTAGAATTTTTTGATAATTCAATCCGAACAATGGGAGATATTGAAAATCTTGGATTAACTGTTTTAGGTGTTATTCCTGCGATAAGCGGAGATTTAGATAAAAAATATTCTTTTCTTAAACTCCGAAAAAATAATAGGCCCAATAAGGCTCTTAAGAGAAGATTAATAACTAGAGAAGATCCAAGGTCTCCTATTTCTGAGGCATATAGGAGTTTAAGAACAAGTATGCTTTACACTGATATTGATGAGGAAACTAAGTCAATATTAGTTTCTAGCGCCGGTCCAGGGGAGGGAAAAACAACTACAGTTGCAAATATGGCGATTACCTATGCAAACCTCGGTAAAAAAACATTACTTATTGATACAGATTTAAGGCGTCCTGTCGTTCACAAAGTATTTGATTTAAATAAAGAGCCTGGTATAACTAATTATCTTGCTGGGGCAACAGATGATTTTGAGTCACTTATAAAGCCAACAGAAATCGATAATCTTTCTGCTGTTACATCTGGAATTATTCCCCCAAATCCTTCAGAATTACTTGGGTCTAAAAGAATGACTCAACTTGTTAAGAACTTAGAAAAAAAATGGGACATTATTTTATTTGACAGTCCTCCTCTAGTTGCGGTTACTGATGCAACAATGGTATCTAAAGAAATTGATAAAATTATTATCGTTGTAAAGGTTAATCAAACTGATAAACGAGCATTTAAACATACTATTCAGTCATTAAGAAATATAAACGCTCCTCTTGGTGGTGTTGTGTTAAATGCCGTAACCCATAAAAGTAGTTATGGCTATTATTATTACTATTATCAGTATTACAACTATTATGGTTCAGAAAAATAATCTAATGCATCATAATTTTATTTGATAAATTTTGGTCGGCACATTTAAGAAATAGCTGTCTTTAAAAATTAATATTTTAACTAATTGTATATAATTTTATCCGAATACTTATATGAGCCTTTGTTCATCTCACTTTTTTTAATCACCCCAAATAAATAAAAACGGTAAAAGCTAAATGAAATTTCCTTCAGATATAGATAAACTAAAAAAAACATCAAATCATCATGAGTCTTGGCAGTTAACGGACAGGCAAATATGTGATTTAGAGCTTCTTTTAAATGGTGGGTTCTCTCCATTAATTGGATTCCTGGACTGTATGGACTATAATTCGGTGTTAGAAAATATGCGATTAAATGATGGAACTCTGTGGACGATGCCTATTAATCTTGATGTGACGCAAGAATTTTCTGATAAGGTTAACATAGGTGAAAAGATTACTCTTCGAGATAAAGAAGGATTCCCATTAGCAGTTTTAACCATTTCTGATATTTGGAAACCTGACTTAGAAAAAGAATCATTACTCGTTTATGGAACTACGGATGAGACCCATCCTGCAGTGAATTATCTAATGAATATTGGTAATAAGATGTATATAGGAGGAGCTTTAGAAGGAATATCATTGCCCCACCATTATGATTATGATCTCGATAGACATACACCTGAAGAATTAAAATTAGTATTTTTAGAAAAGGGATGGGAAAAAATAGTTGCTTTTCAGACAAGAAACCCCCTTCATAGAGCTCATGTTGAGATGACAATGAGGGCTTCGAATGAGTTAAAAGCTAACTTACTTATTCATCCAGTAGTAGGAATGACAAAACCAGGAGATGTTGACCATTATACAAGAGTACGTTGCTATAGACACGTATTAAAACGCTATCCAGAAAATAAGGCGATGCTAAGCCTACTTCCATTAGCTATGCGAATGGGGGGGCCTAGAGAAGCGGTATGGCATGCGCTTATTCGAAAGAATTTTGGTTGTACGCATTTAGTAGTTGGTCGTGACCATGCTGGCCCGGGCAATGATAAAGACGGTAATCCATTTTACGGGCCTTACGATGCACAAGAATTGCTAATAAAATACGAATCTGAAATAGGTATTCAAATGGTGCCATTTAAGTTTATGGTTTATTTACCAGATCAAGATGAATACCAAGCTATTGATGAAATAAAAAAAGACATTCTCTTTAAAACTATATCTGGAACAGAACTGAGGGATTTACTCGATAAAGGGCAAGGGATTCCTGAATGGTTTTCATACCCCGAGGTTGCTAAAGAATTAGAAGAGTCAAGGCCTCCTCTAAATCAAAGAGGATTAACTATCTTTTTTACCGGTTTATCGGGGTCAGGAAAATCAACCCTTGCAAATGGTTTATTGATCAAGCTTCTCGAGGAAGGAAGTCGTCCTGTTACTCTGTTGGATGGTGATATAGTTAGGACTCATTTATCAAGTGAACTAGGGTTTTCTAAAGAGCATCGTTCTCTTAATGTTCAGCGGATAGGTTTTGTAGCAAGTGAAATAACAAAAAATAGAGGAATTGCCATTTGTGCTCCAATAGCACCTTATAAACATGATAGAATGGTAAATAGAGATTTAATTTCAAGATTAGGCGGGTTTATAGAGATTTTTGTCAATACATCCTTAGAAAAGTGTGAAGAAAGAGATGTTAAAGGCCTTTATGAATTGGCTCGTAAAGGTGTTATCAAGGAGTTTACAGGAATATCAGATCCATATGAAGAACCTGAAGAAGCTGAGATAGTTGTTAATTCCAGTGGAATATCTCCAGAAAATCTAGTGGATGATATCTATTTAAAGATCAAAAAAATGGGCTATATAAAATAAATCGGAGATTTTTTTAGTATGCTTCTTGAGAAAATTTTAGGTCTTATTGACAGACGAGATTTCTGGTTTCAAATATATAAAATGCACAATTAACTTTTTAATTCATACACTTTTTTAAAGTATGTCTATCAAAATTATAGCTGAAATTGGAATTAATCATAATGGTGATCTCAACATTGCTAAGAAATTAATTGATGTAGCTGCAATCTCAGGTTGTGACTTTGTCAAGTTTCAAAAAAGAAATCCAGAAATATGTGTACCTGAAAGTCAAAAGAATAAGTTAAGAGATACCCCTTGGGGTAAGATGACTTATCTTGATTATAAATACCGAATAGAATTTGATAAATCTGATTATGACGAGATTAATAGGTATTGTATAGAAAAAAATATTAAATGGTTTTCCAGTGTTTGGGATATTGATTCTGTTAACTTTATGAAGGACTATACTGATATTGCGAAAATCCCATCAGCACTTTTAACAGATCATGAGCTTGGGGAATATGCTAGAATGAAAAATGTATTTCTCATGCTTTCAACTGGAATGAGTACAGAAAAAGATGTAGAAGATGCAGTCAAAATATTCGATCCGGATCTTATTTTTCATACGAATTCAACATATCCCTGTCCAGTGAATGAATTAAATCTTAATTATATAAATTCACTTAAGAAGAAATTCCCTTCTAAAATCATAGGTTATAGTGGTCATGAATTTGGACTAGTTTCTACATTTACTGCAGTCGCACTTGGAGCACAATACGTAGAACGTCATATAACTTTAGAAAGGACAATGTGGGGTTCTGACCAGATGGCTTCTGTAGAGCCTGGAGGCCTAATAAAACTAGTAAAAGGAATACGTGATATAGAAAAGTCATTTGGAAGTGATGGGCCAAGAGAAATTATGCCAGGAGAACTTGAAAAAATTAAAACATTAAAAGGTTAAATAAATAAAAATAGTTTCTATAATTCTTGCGAGAGGTGGTAGTAAGGAGATTCCTGGAAAAAACTTAATCAGAGTTTCCGGTGAGCCGCTTATTAAATATAGTATTAGGGCTTCCTTGAAAAGTGATGTCGATGAAACTTGGGTAAGCACAGATGACCTTCAAATAAAATCAATAGCAAAAATGGCTGGGAGTAAGGTGATTGATCGTCCCCTTGAACTATCTACGGATACAAGCCAAAGTGAAGAAGCTTTGATTCATTTTTCAAAAAATATCCAATTTGATCTATTAGTTTTTTTACAGCCAACTTCTCCTCTTATTGAACACACAGATATAAATAAAGCGTTACTGATGATGGATGAATATGATTCAGTGTTTAGTGCATATAAAGAGCATTGGCTTCCTAGATGGGACCAAAATGTTGATCCAGTTGATTGGACTCTTTCCAATCGTCCAAGAAGGCAAGATATTGAATCTAGATATGTTGAGAATGGTGGATTTTACATAACAAAGAAAAGTAATCTAATTAAATCGGGTTTAAGATATTCTGGTAAAATTGGTATTTATGAGATGCCCTTTTCTAGAAGTTTTCAAATTGATACTGAAGATGATATTCTTATTATAGAAAGTCAGATAGGAAAATGAAGATCTTTGTTGATATTGATGAAACGATATGTCTGAATACTCCTGAAAGAGATTATTCAAAAGCGAAACCAATAAAAAAAAATATATTAAAGATAAATAAACTTTATGATGACGGTCATAATATAACATATTGGTCTGCAAGAGGAAGTGGTACTGGTCTTGATTGGAATAAAATAACAAAGAAACAGTTTAAAAAATGGAAAGTGAAATATCATAACCTAAGTTTAGGTCAAAAACCTATTTATGATTTATTAATTGATGATAAAGTGTTAAATATAAAAGATATAAATAATCTTGATGAGAATATTAAATAAATTGTTAAAGGACTTTTATTAAAAGCATTCAATCAACTATTGAGCCTACAGACGGTTTTCAACCAATTAATTGGAGTGAGCTTTGGAATTATAAAGATTTATTTTATTTTCTTATATTGAGAAATATAAAAACGAGGTATTCTCAATCTATTTTAGGTATTGGATGGGCGGTTATACAGCCTGTTCTTACAATGATTGTTTTTACAATTGTTTTTGGAAAACTTGCACGAATTAATTCAGATGGTGTACCATATGCTATTTTTAGTTACACTGGACTTGTTCCATGGATGTATTTTTCTGGAGCTTTAAATAGTTCAACTGGTAGTCTTTTGAGTGCTTCAAATATGCTAACCAAAGTATATTTTCCAAGGCTTGTTATTCCCCTCACACCGATTTTTTCAAGATTAATGGACTTTTTAATTTCTTTCATAATTCTTCTTTTAATGATGGTTTTTATGGGTTTCTATCCTTCAATTAAAATAATCTATTTACCGTTATTAATTTTCTTAATGATGGTTACTGCTTCAGGTTTGGGGATGTGGTTTACAGCTATGGCAATTCAATATCGAGATATAAACTATGCTATGGGTTTTTTTATTCAACTACTTATGTATCTCGCACCTGTAGTTTATCCTGCGAGCAATGTACCAGATCAGTATAGACTTTTATATGCAATCTTCCCTATGACTGGAGTGATTGAAGGGTTTCGGTCTGTACTTTTAAATACAAACCCAATGCCATGGGATTTAATTTTTATTGGATTTATAATATCCGGATTATTATTCATATCAGGTGCATACTATTTTGCTAAAATGGAACGTTTTTTTGCAGATGTGGCATAATTGTATAAAAAATTTGAGATTAATGATTAATGACTGAAGCAGTTATAAAAGTAAAAAACCTTTCCAAGCGATATAGAATAGGTCTTCAAGCTAAAAATAATAATACATTAATTGAATCAATTGGCTCCATTATGAAGGCTCCATTTAGAAACTTGAAAAGAATAAAGGGTCTTACCACTTTTAATGAGAATCAGAAACAAAATGAAGATATAATTTGGGCTTTAAACGATATCTCTTTTGATGTGAATCGTGGTGAGGTCATTGGAATAATTGGTGGTAATGGAGCGGGGAAAAGTACATTATTAAAAATTTTAGCAAAGATAACATATCCTACTAAAGGGAAAATATTATTAAACGGACGAGTTGCAAGTTTACTTGAAGTTGGAACAGGGTTTCATCCAGAATTGACAGGGAGAGAAAATATTTATCTTAATGGTACAATTCTTGGTATGAAAAAAACAGAGATTGATGGAAAGCTCAAAAAAATAATTGATTTTTCTGAAGTTTCAAAATTCATAGATACACCCGTGAAAAGATATTCTAGTGGTATGCGAGTACGCTTGGCCTTTTCAGTTGCAGCTCATTTAGATCCTGAAATCCTTTTGATTGATGAAGTATTGGCAGTTGGTGACGTTGAATTCCAAAAAAAGTGTCTTGGGAAAATGGACCAACTATCAAAGGATGGTAGAACCGTTTTATTCGTAAGCCATAATATGATAGCCATTGAGAATCTGTGTCATCGGACTTTAGTATTAGATAAAGGGGAAAAAAAATATGAAGGAAGTGTTGCTGATGCTCTCCAATTTTATCTAAAGGTAAAAGGCACAGAATTCATAGGTGAAAAATCTTGGGATAAGCAAACAACAACAAATGAGAATCACCAAGTGAAGCTTAAGGCAATTCGAATCATTACAAATGATGAAATAAATGGAAGACCCTACTATGACCAAGAAATAGAAATTCAAATTGATTATTGGAACATTATAGAAAATGAACGGCGATTAATCTCATTACATGTAAATGATCAAATGGGTCTTATTTTATTTACCAGTGGAAACATGTCTTCAGTATCTGCAACTTATGATGAGTGGTGTTATAAGGAATATCCAACAGGACTTTATAGAACAAAATGTATAATTCCCAAAGAATTGCTAAATCCTGGTATACATAGCCTCTCATTATATATTAATGGTCTTGGTGCTAATGATAATATCTTATTGAGAAAAAATATTATTTATTTTGAAGTGCAGGATACAAAATCATTTCGATCAGAATATTCTGGGAAATGGTTGGGTGCCGTACGGCCTAAACTTTCATGGGAAACAAATAAACTTGAATAAAAAAGTACTTATCACTGGAATTACAGGTATGGTTGGTTCTCATCTAGCTGATTATCTATTAAAAAAGACAAAATGGGATATTCATGGAATGTGTCGATGGCGAAGCCCTCAAGATAATGTAGAGCATCTGATTCATAGAGTTAATAGAAGGGATAGAGTTTTTTTTCATTACGGTGATTTATGCGATTATATTTCTTTAGATAATGTAGTTAAAGAAGTAATGCCAGATTATATATTCCATCTAGCTGCGCAAAGTTACCCTACAACTAGTTTTACTTCACCCATAAATACTTTTGAAACGAATATAAATGGTACAGAAAACATTTTAGAGGTTGTTAGAAAAATAAATAAGATAGACCCCTGGATTCATATATGCTCATCCTCAGAAATATTTGGTAGGGTCAGTAAAAATAAATTACCAATTGATGAAGAATGCTCTTTTCATCCTGCTTCACCATATGCAATATCAAAAGTCGGTACAGATCTTATTGGAAGGTTTCACGCTGAGGCATATAACCAAAAAGTTTTGGTTACTAGGATGTTTACTCATACTGGACCGCGAAGAGGAGATGTTTTTGTAGAGTCGACTTTTGCAAAACAAATAGCTATGATAGAGGCCGGTTATTCTAAACCAATTGTTAAAGTTGGCAATTTAGAATCGCTTAGAACATTTGCAGATGTTCGAGATGCTGTTAGAGCCTATTTTATGCTTCTTACGGTTAATCCAATACCTGGTGAATATTATAATATTGGCGGACTCTATACTTGTAAAATAAGTGAAATGCTTAATCATCTTTTAAGTTTGTCAACTGTGAAAAATATTAAGATAAAATTAGATAAGAATCGTTTGCGACCTATTGATGCAGATTTACAGATTCCCAATTTTGATAAATTTTCAAATCATACTGGCTGGAAACCAAAAATCACATTTGAGAAAACAATGGAAGACCTTTTGAATTATTGGAGAGAAAAAATTACTAATGGTGGAAAGTTCTTGGATAGATAACGTATCAAAAAATTTTAATTTTAAAAGACGGCTTATGAAAATTCCTAAATATCTAAAAAAAGTAAGAAAAGTTCAAATCAAGGTTTCTGAATTACTTGCATTTGAAGATCAAGTAAAAAAACATTATGAAGATTCACTAATTAAGGCTCCAGTTCATTTATCTAGAGGGAATGAAAAAGAATTATTGAAGATTTTTGAATATGTTCATCCTGAAGATTGGGTTTTCGCTTCTTGGAGAAATCATTATCATGCTCTTTTGCATAATGTTAACCCAGATAATTTATTTCAAGATATCATTGATGGTAGGAGCATGAGTATCAATTATATTGAACCAAAATTTTACACATCATCAATTGTTGGTGGTATAATCCCAATTGCTTTAGGAGTTGCGAAGGCTCAAAAATTAAGAAAGTCAAATAAACGTGTATGGTGCTTTATCGGAGATATGACGTTTGAAACAGGAACATTCTATGAAGCATATAAATATGCCACTAATTTTGATCTTCCTTTACAGTTTGTAGTAGAAGATAATAGTCTTAGTACAAATACACCAACATCTGAGACTTGGGGTAATAAGAAAAAAGAAGTTCCTGATGATATAATTTATTACAAATATGACCGTGGATTTCCTCACCATGGTACAGGAAACTGGGTATTATTTTAAAGGATAAATAATGGGTTATAAAAATCAATTAATACGGTCAATGGAGTGGTTATCAGAAAAAGAAGACACCATATTTATTGGTCAATCCGTTAAGTATAGTGGAAATGCAATATATAATACATTGAAATCTATTCCCGATGATAAAAAAATAGAACTCCCAGTGATCGAAGATCTTCAAATGGGTATTTCAATGGGATTGGCTCTGGAAGGATATGTTCCTGTTACTTGCTACCCACGTTTTGATTTTCTTCTTTTGGCTTGCAATCAGCTAGTTAATCATCTGGATAAAATAAATTATATGTCTAAAGGACAAATGAATCCAAGAGTAATTATTAGAACTTCTATTGGTGCAAAGAAACCTTTGGATGGTGGTATCCAACATACCCAAGATCATACAACGGCTTTTAAAAATTTATTAACAGATATAAATGTAGTATTATTAAATGAACCTGAAGAAATACTTACTGCTTTTCAATTAGCGTATAATAGAGAAGATAATAAATCTACACTTATTATTGAATGGGGTGATTATTATAATGAAAAATAAAACCTTAGATAATCATCGACTTAATGATAAATCTGTGTATATAAGGCAATCAATTCTTGAAGCAATTTATCATTCTGGGAAAGGACATATAGGGGGAGCATTCTCTTGTACTGATATTCTTGTGTCTTTATATTATGGTGGAATATTGAAATACGATTCAAAAAATCCAAAGTGGAATCAAAGAGATCGTTTTATTTTAAGTAAAGGTCATGCTGCAATTGCACTTTATGCTATATTAGCTGATACGGGTTATTATTCCAGTTCTGAACTTAGGCTATTTAATAGTGGTGGTTTACTTGGGGAGCATCCAGACACTAATATACCTGGTATTGAAATTAACAGTGGTTCCTTAGGCCATGGACTTGGAGTAGGGGCAGGCATGGCTTTAGCGGCTAAG
>TARA_B110000438_G_scaffold298973_1_pt1 | contig 12124 bp, 9 predicted proteins | sample TARA_B110000438 | Tara Oceans TARA_B110000438 (sample SAMEA4398413) | marine metagenome | biome: Polar Biome; feature: [MES] marine water layer (ENVO:01000295) within the mesopelagic zone...; material: water (ENVO:00002006), including particulate matter (ENVO:01000060) such as...... | reverse complement strand
CCGCCAATGCTAAAGAGTTACAGGTCGGTTGGGAACTCTGGTACCCATATCAATATCGAACTAGTCAACAAGATCTCGTGGGTTTAGATTTTGAAATTTTTAATACTATCTTGGCTAAAGTTGGTTATGAAACAGCTTATACTGAATTACCGTGGAAACGACATCTACACTATATAAAATTAGGTGAATTGGATGTTGCTATGGGCGCGTCATATAGTGAAGAAAGGTTACACTATGCTATGTTTACACAAGCTTATAGGCAAGAAACAGTTAACCTATATGTCAGAAGTGGCCAAACTAAAGCGATTAAATTAGACACTTTATCTGATCTTATAAATAGTGATTATATGATAGGGGTAGAGAGTGGATATTATTATGGAGAAGCGTACAAAGAATTAATGAAAACCACTCATTTTCAAGAACATATCATTGAAGTTGTTGATATTGAAGAAAATGTAACATTACTGATGCAAGGTCATATTGATGGTTTTTTAGTTGACCCAGCCACCATTACAGCGTTCTCAAACAAATATCAAATGAACGGCGAATTTGAGCAGCATAAAATAACTATTTATCAATCAGGTATTCACTTCATGTTTAGTAAACATTCAGTAGACCCTAAAACGGTATACATGATTGATGACGCAATTAGCGAGCTAAAAAAATCTGGTGAGTTAGACGCTATTATTAATAAATGGAGTAAATTGCAGTAGTATTACGATGAGTCTCCTTTCAAAAAACCACCTTATTATATTGTCTGTTGTACTAAATAAAGCTTGAATATAACGCTTTAAATTGCACATTATATCTTTTAAAGAAACAGTATAGGAAAGCTAATGGCAGGCGAATATCCAAGCAAGATAAAAACACTTCCACTATTTGACGGCAGGTTTGACGCATATAAATTAGCGGCAAATGGCAGTGATGTGCTTTTTGCCTCTTACCCAGCAGGAACAGAAATACCACCTCATCAACACGACACGGATAACTATGGTGTGATAACGCGTGGCGAATTACAGTTGACTATGCAAGGTGAAACTCAGTATATAAAAGTTGGGCAGTGGTATCATGTACCCGCAAATGTAGTGCACAGTGCTAAATTTGAAGTCGTAACAGATGAAATTGAAATATGGTTTCACCCTGATGAATAAAAGTTAACTCCAGCTAAAAATAAAGCCAAAACTATTTACCTACAAATAATACTTAACGTTAACTTATGTATTTGAAGTTGTTTGAATAATTTGATTTCTGAGCCATTTGTTCGCTGGATCAAAGTCAACATTGTTATGCCAATATAAATGAACGTCAATATCGTGCAAGCTTACAGGTAAAGGAAATATAACTAAATCAAGCACTTCACTATACATCTTCGCTGTTGTTTCAATCAGTGTTAATAACATGTTGTTCTGAGCAATTACTTGGCAAGCAGAAAATGCATGTTGACACCTAAGACCAATCTTTCGCTGTAAACCCAATCGACCTAACTCAAAATCTTCTATACTTGGCCCGATTGTGCGAGATGAAACTAAAACATGATCTTGGGATAGATAGGTATCTAAATCAAGTACAGACTTTACAATAGGGTGGTTCTTACGTACTAGAACAACCAGTTTATTTTGATCTAATTGTGTATGTAAAATATTGTCACTAACGGGGACTAAAGTGTCTATCGCTAAATCAATATCACCACTGGCTAGTTTATTTTCTAATTCGCTGCGATTAACGCGTCGGCTACTTTGTAAATTGATTAAAGGGGCTTCTTTCTTTATTCGTTGCATCAGTGGCGGTAAAAATGATGCCTCTAATCCACCATGAAGAGATATATTAAAGTTATTTCTAGAGACTAAAGGTTCAAATTGTCGAGATTGCGCCAAACAGACTTTTAATTGCTGTAATGCTTCTCTAACGTCGGCAATAACATTGTTTGCTACAGGCGTTGGGCGCATTTCATTACCTTGACGAATAAATAAAGCATCATCAAAATTATGGCGAAGTTTGCTTAAAGAGTGACTCACTGCAGGCTGTGATAAGTTTAAAGCTGATGCCGCTTTAGTAATATTACCTTCACAATAAATGGCTTCAAATACCACAAATAAATTTAAGTCTACCTTCATACTATCTCCACTTTATTGATCAATTATCATTAAGCCCAGCAAGTTACAGTATGCATAATAAGAATAATACATTATTAAATCTATTCATTTGTTTAATTTAATTTCTACACTAGCATATAAAGTAGTACAAAAAATGTGCTGCACGCACCATGAGTATTTTATGTATGGTGCATAAGTACGGTTTATTCATTAAGGCTAAATCGGATTTAATAATAATTCATGCTCAAACAATGTATTTGAGCAGGATGAAATACATTAAATATCTAAATATAGGTATTTAAAGTAATACTGGGGATTCAAGATGAAACAAAGATTAACAACAAAGTATTTTAAAAAAACAATACTCGTTTCAGCAATGATCAGTGCAATCAGTGCTAACGCTGAACAAACAAACATACCTGCAAAAGATGATAGTGAAGATGTAGAAAGGATTATGATCACAGCATCTAAGCGACTGAAGGGTCTACAGGAGTCACCTGTTGCTGTTACCGTGGTGAGTAGCCAAGCTATTGAACAAGCAAAAATATTAGATATTAATGACTTACAAACGTTGGTGCCAACATTAAGAGTTACCCCCTTACAACGTTCAACTAACACTAATTTTTCAATTCGTGGCTTTGGTAACGGCACTAATAATACCGGTATTGAACCGTCAGTAGGGGTTTTTATTGATGGCGTTTATCGATCACGCGCTGCGGCTCAAATTGGTGATTTACCACGTTTACAACAAATAGAAGTACTCAGTGGTCCACAAAGCACCTTATTTGGTAAAAATGCTTCAGCAGGTGTGATTAGTGTTCGTACATTAGCTCCCTCTCATGATTTGCAAGGTAAAGTAGAGCTTGGCATTGGAAACTATAATCAACAATTAGCGAAAGGTTATATTACAAATGGTATAACAGACGAGTTAGCTATCAGCCTGTCGGGTGGTTATAACAAACGAGATGGATATACCGACAGCGTTGTCGGGTTAAATGAAATTAACAATCGTGACCGTTGGAATATACGTGGGCAAGCATTATACGAACCAACCGATAATATAACACTACGATTTATTGCTGATTACAGCGAAATCGATGAAGCTTGTTGTACTGTTGCTGATGTTATAAACGGACCAACAACTGGCGCAGTACGTGCGTTAGGAGGCATTGTTTTAGAAGATACTAACCCTTTCTCTTATCAATCATCACTTAATATTGACCCGAGTAATCAAGTTGAAGATGGTGGGGTATCATTACAAGTTGATGTCGATTTTGACCGTTATACTTTTACGTCTATTACAGCAATACGTAGCAACGATTCAAATTTTTACAATGACGTAGATTATACGTCTTTAGATATACTTCAAGAAGGTGGTCATACCGAAATTGATACCACAACACAGGAGTTCCGTTTAACGTCGACGGCTACTCAGAGGCTAGAATGGATGGTAGGTGCCTATATTTTCAAAGAAGATGTAGAAACTGGTGATACCTTATTTTATGGCAACGATATCAGAAATTATTTTGATGTTTTAATGGCAGCTGGTGGAGCCGCTGGGTTATTAGGGGGAGTTGAAGGGGTATATGGACTTGAGCCTGGCACTTTTTTTTCAAATAAATCATCAGTCAATTCAGAATTTAAGCAAGAAAATGATGCCTATTCTATCTTTGCAAACTTTGATTATCATATTTCAGATGAACTAACGGCTATTTTTGGTGTTAGCTTTACCAAAGATGAAAAAGAATTATCAATAAACCAAATAAATAGTGATGTACTTTCGGGTATTAATTTAGACACAGATTTAACCGTATTCAACGTTCCTTTACCATTTATACCTACCTTAGCGCCTGCCATTCCAACATTAAAAAGTTTACAGTTTTTACCACCCATGTTGAATTTACCGAATGCCGTTGAGCAGCACCGAACAGATGACAGTAAAACAACTTGGTCAATGCGCTTAGCTTATGAAGTGAACGATAATATAAATGTTTTTGCATCTGCAGCAACTGGTTTTAAAGCATCATCGTGGAACTTATCTAGAAATAGTAACCCGTTTGCCAGAGATCAGTCAGGTATAGATGCGGCAGGTATTGCGATGGCAAATCAAAATTATGGTGGACGTTATGCATCCCCTGAAGAGTCAAAGGTTTATGAATTAGGTTTAAAAGCTCGATACAAAAAAGGGGCATTTAACATTACTTTGTTTGATCAAACTATTGAAGGCTTTCAGTCCTCAATATTCATTGGTACGGGCTATGTGTTAGCTAATGCGGGTAAACAAAGCACTAAAGGACTTGAATTTGACGCGGCTTATAACCCGACAGAAAATTGGTCATTTACATTAGCAGGAACATTTCTTGACCCTGTTTATGACGCTTTTGAAGGCGCATCAGGACTAACTGGCCCAGTAGATCTGTCAGGTGAAAAACCAGCGGGTATTCATGAACAAAGCATAACTGCCGGGATTACTTATAGTTATGAACTTGAAAATGGTGCATATGGCTATGTAAGAACAGACTATTTATATGAGAGTGAGGTACATCTCGTTGAGAACGTACCAGAGTCTTTAACGCGTGAAGTCAGTACTTTAAATGCTAGTGCAGGTTTGAATTTTGTAAATGGAGTTCACCTACAGGTGTGGGTACGAAATTTAAATAATGATGAATACTACTTATCAGCGTTCCCGCCACCTATTCAAGCAGGTAGCTTTAATGCGTACCCAAATCAGCCACGTACATTTGGTGCAACACTATCATATGAATTTTAACTGAAAGTATGGAAATAATAGGTTTACATATAAACCTTTAAGTCATCTTTTATTAACATAAGTTAGTGTTGATTTTTTAGCAACAGTCTTGCTTTATTGTATTACATTGCCTAGCAAGGCTGTTGTTAACATACAAAGTAAATAGCAATAACATCAATAAAGTTCAAACAATAAATCACTTTATGTTTTATTTAATATTCAAGTTTATGTACCTGAATCTTATCTAAAGTGAGCAATCATCAACTAAAAATCTACATGGTATTATTCGTAATTTGAATAACAAGTTATAACAACTATTCATTTGTTTAATTTATAGGGTGCGATTAACATGGGTTTATAGGCTGATGTTAGTCCATCACATCATTTCTTTAAATCATGTTATGCATGTTGGAGAATCGCAAATGAAAGTAGTTAAGTTTTTTACATTTACTAATCCTCCATTATCTATGGCGATGGATTAGTCTTATGTCAGCTATTTATCTTATTCGTCACGGGCAAGCATCGTTTGGTAAAGCTGATTATGATCAACTGTCTGCTAAAGGCATTAGTCAATCTGAGTTATTGGGTAAATTTTGGCAAGCAATGTCAGCACCTAATAAAGTTTTTACTGGTGACTTACTGCGCCATGAGCAAACACTGAAAAATTTCTTACAAGGTTATCAAGGTAATCATCCTTCTACGGTTTTACATTCTGGATTTAATGAATTTAATCATGTCGATATGCTAACGCGATATGATGCCCAGTGGAAAGATTTTGCTGCCATTGCCGCTAAATATAATCAACAACCTGATGCGAATAAAATATTCCAAAAAGAGTTTTCACTTGCGCTTAAACGTTGGGTTAGCGGTAAGTATGATAGCGATTACATTGAAAGCTGGTCACAATTTAAAAAGCGGTGCATTGCTGCGCTACAAGATGTTGTGCACCAAGAACTCTTTATTAAAAAAAACGCTGAGAATCTTAACCCAGCTAAAAATATTTGTATCTTTACATCAGGTGGCACTATCTCGGTACTTGTTCAGCACATTCTCGGCCTATCAGATGAAAATACACTCGCAGTTATTCAACAATTACGTAATACAGGCGTAACTAAATTATTTTATTCAAAAAATAAACTCACTCTTGATTATTTAAATAATTATGCTCATTTAACCCAAGCGGGTGCAGACTGGGTAACGTTTAGATAAACATAGATCACAAGAAATTTATAAATAGGAAGATAGATATGAGTACCAATTTATTCGATTTAACGGGCAAAGTTGCTTTAGTTACTGGCGCAAGCAGAGGCATTGGCGAGCATATAGCAAAATTACTCGCGCAAAACGGCGCCCACGTTATTGTATCTAGTCGTAAAGTTGAAGGTTGCCAAGCTATTGTTGAGCAAATAATTGCCGAAGGTGGCAGTGCACAAGCTATTGCATGTCATATTGGCGAGCTAGATCAAATAGAAGCTATTTTTGAACAAATCTCATCAGAGCACGGTAAGTTAGATATTTTAGTCAACAATGCGGCAGCAAATCCCTATTTTGGTCATGTACTTGATACTGATTTATCCGCATTTCAAAAAACAGTCGACGTTAATATTCGCGGTTACTTTTTCATGTCAACTTTGGGCGCTAAATTAATGAAGAAAAATGCAGGTGGCGCAATCGTTAATGTTGCATCTATCAATGGTGTTATACCTGGCGATTATCAAGGTATTTATTCGATAACTAAAGCTGCTGTTATCTCCATGACTAAAACCTTTGCTAAAGAATGTGCGCAATTTAATATTCGGGTTAACGCATTACTGCCTGGTGGCACAGATACTAAATTTGCCTCAACGTTAGTTAATAATCCTAAAATACTTAATCAATTGCTACAACATGTTCCGATGAACCGTGTAGCTCAACCTGAAGAAATGGCAGGCACAGTTTTGTATTTGGTGTCTAATGCTTCGAGCTACACCACAGGTACGGCCATTAATGTTGATGGCGGCTATTTAATCGGTTAATTGTTGTACCCGTGGTATAGCAAATCAGTATATATAAGAGTTCAGGAACAATTATGAGTAACAATAACGCAGCAACAGCAAAACTTTTTCAGTCATTCTCTACAGGTGGATTAACATTAAAAAATCGTACCGTTATGGCGCCTATGACACGTACCTTTTCACCAAATTATATCCCTACAGCAGATGTAGCTAAATATTATCGTCGAAGAGCAGAAGGTAATGTCGGTTTAATCATCACTGAAGGCACATTTATCTCGCATAAAGCCGCTAATGGTTACGAACGTGTTCCTGCCATTTTTGGCGAAGAAGCACTAGCAGGTTGGAAAACTGTGGTTGATGAAGTTCATGCAGCCGGTGGCAAAATTGCACCACAGCTATGGCATGTAGGTTCAGTTCGAAAAGAAGGTATTGGTCCAGATAAAACTATACCCGCTTATAGTCCATCGGGTTTGTATAAACCAGGATCACCTAATGGTGTCGCTATGAGCCAAGCTGATATTGACGAAGTCGTTGCCTCGTTTGCGCAAGCGGCGTCAGATGCTAAGGCTATCGGATTTGATGCTATTGAAGTGCATGGTGCCCACGGTTATTTAGTGGATCAGTTCTTTTGGGAAGGCACAAATCAACGTAGCGATAAATATGGTGGCTCATTGGAAAACAGAGCGCAATTCGCTGTTGAAATAGTAGAAGCTATTCGCGAAGCTGTCGGTAAAGACTTTCCAATAATTTTTAGATTTTCACAATGGAAGCAGCAAGACTACAACGCCAAGCTTTGCCAAACACCTGAAGAGTTAGCAACATTTTTAACACTATTAAGTAATGCTGGTGTTGATGTCTTTCATGCCAGTACCCGCCGTTTTTGGTTACCTGAATTTGAAGGCTCGGATCTTAACCTTGCTGGTTGGACAAAAAAACTCACCAATAAACCTGTTATCACGGTTGGCAGTGTTGGATTAGATAGTGACTTTACTGGTGAAGGTAGTGCTGATCTTGGAGGCACATCAAACCCTACCGGTATCGAAGGTTTATTAACGCGTTTGAATAATGATGAATTTGACCTAGTTGCTATCGGCCGAGCTTTGTTAGTGGATCCTGAGTGGGTCAACAAAATTCAAAGTAATAAAGAAGACGAAATATCGCCATTTAATAAAGATGCATTGATGAAGTTGAGCTAAATTTCAGCATATAGTTTATATAAATCAATTGTCTAGAATTAAAAGCATTAACATAAATTGACATAATAAATGTCATTAATAAATATAAGGATCCCCCCATGGATTTTGAATATAGCGACAAAGTAAAAGAATTAATTGCTCGTGTAACTGTGTTTATGGACGAGCATGTTTATCCCGTTGAAGCACTAATGCATGAACAAGTCGCCGAAAATCCATGGTCTACGCCTCCATTAATGGAAGAACTTAAGGCCAAGGCTAAAGAACAAGGTTTATGGAACTTATTTTTGCCTGTAAGTTACGGTAAATATAGTGCTGGCTTAACCAATTTAGAATATGCCCCATTAGCAGAGTTAATGGGCAAAATTATGTGGGCACCTGAAGTATTTAACTGCGCCGCACCTGATACTGGCAATATGGAAGTATTAGCCAAATATGGTAACGAAACGCAAAAGAAACAATGGTTAGAGCCTTTGTTAGAAGGAAAAATTCGCTCCGCATTTGCCATGACAGAGCCAGAAGTAGCCTCAAGTGATGCCACTAACATTGAAATGCGTATAGAACGCGACGGTGACGAATATGTTATTAACGGTCGTAAGTTTTATATCAGCGGTGCGTGTCGTAAACAATGTGAAATTATGATCGTGATGGGTAAAACCGATCCAGGCAATAGCAACCGATATATTCAACAATCACAAGTATTAGTACCCATGAAAACTCCTGGTGTAACCATAGTGCGACCGATGCAAGTCTTTGGTTATAACGACTCTCCAGAAGGGCATGCAGAAATTACTTTCGAAAATGTTCGCGTACCAGTAGAAAATATTATTGTTGGTGAAGGTAAAGGATTTGAAATCGCCCAAGGTCGCTTAGGACCAGGACGTATCCACCATTGTATGCGTTCTATCGGTATTGCACAGCGTGCTTTAGATTTAATGTGTAAGCGTGTTAATGAACGTATTGTCTTTGGTCGCCCCATGATTAAACAGCAATCGGTGCGTGAAGACATTGCCATTTCTGCTTGCCAAATTGAACAAGCACGTTTAATGACTTTAAAAGCGGCGCAAAAAATGGATCTTGAAGGTAATAAAGCTGCAAAAGATATTATTGCCATGATCAAGATTGTTGCACCCAATATGTCACTCGATGTTATCGATCGCGCAATACAATGTCATGGCGCGCTTGGTGTCAGCCAAGATACTTTCTTAGCACATGCCTATGCTGGTCAAAGAACTTTGCGCTTAGCAGATGGGCCAGATCAAGTACACATGATGCAACTGGGTCGAGACTTAGTTAAAAAATCTACCTAACGTTAAAACCGGTAAAGATTAAAGCTCTGGCTTAAAGACAACAAATAAAGAGAATATGTATGACAGCGACGGTTACTTTTGATGTAGAAAAACTTACGCAATATCTTGAATCTCATGTAACAGGATTTAAGGGTCCTATGACCTTGAGTAAGTTTAGTGGTGGGCAATCAAATCCAACTTTTAAAGTAACAGCGCAGTCTGGAACTTATGTTCTGCGCAGCCAACCGGCAGGGAAGTTATTAAAGTCTGCTCATGCGGTTGATAGAGAATATGAAGTTCTTGATGCATTAAAAGAGACAGACGTTGCCGTTGCCAAGGTGTATCACCTGTGTCGAGACACCAGCATTATTGGGTCAATGTTTTACTTGATGGAGTTTTGTGACGGCATTGTTTATTGGAGCGCTTCATTAGCAGAAATTACCAGTAATACCGTTCGTAGCCAAATGTACGATGCCATGAATAAATCATTAGTCGCGCTTCACAGTGTTGATATTAATGCTGTAGGGCTTCAAGACTACGGAAAAGCAGGCAATTATTTTGAACGCCAATTTGGTCGCTGGACTTCGCAATATCGCTCAACAGAGTTACAAGAAATAAAAGCCATGGATCAGTTGATGTTGTGGCTTGAAAATCACTTGCCCGAAGACGACGGAAAAGTGTGTTTAGTTCATGGCGATTTTCGTTTAGACAACATGATGTTTGCCAAAGATAAACCCGAAGTTATTGCCGTACTTGATTGGGAACTATCTACTTTAGGTCATCCTTATTCTGATTTAGCTTACCAGTGTATGCAACTACGTATGCCACAAGGTATGGGTACTATTGATGGCTTAAAAGGCGTTGATAGGGAAAGTTTAGGGATACCAACAGAAGAACAATATGTCGCTGACTACTGTAAACGTATGGGTATTGATAAAATTGAAAACTGGAGCTTTTACTTAGCGTTTAGTTTTTTTAGGTTGGCTGCGATAGTTCAAGGTGTAGCAAAAAGAGCATCCGAGGGGAATGCATCCAATGAACATGCCAATAAAGTTGGGGCATTTGTAGAGCCACTTGCACAAATGGCGCTAAGTATTATCGTGCAATCATCAAACTCAGCAGAATCATAAGCGTCATCAGGCTAAGTTCGAGTCTATAACAATAATAACGTATTAGAGCATAATTTTAAGGTAAGGAATAAGCATGGACCCACTATTAGATTTTACTAACAAAGTCGCTGTTATCACAGGCGCAGCACAAGGTTTTGGCAAGTTACTCGCAGAAGAGCTAGCTAAGCGTGGCGCGAAGCTTGTGATCAGTGATGTTAATGAATCAGGGGTATTAAAAGTTGCTCAGGATATTAAATCCACTGGAGCTGAAGTTATAGCACTTGCCTGCAATGTATCAAAAAATGAAGATTGTAAAGCCATGGTAGATGCGGCCATTAAAAATTATGGACGTGTCGATATCGGCGTTAATAACGCCGGAGTAGCACATGAGTTTATGCCATTGCACGACATCGACGAGTCAATAATGGACAGCCAATTTGCCATTAATGTTAAAGGTGTGCAATTTGGTATGCGTTATCAAATTCAACAAATGTTAAAACAAGGCGAAGGTGCCATTCTTAATGTTAGTTCAATGGCTGGTCTTAGTGGAGCAGCACGAGGCAGTGCTTATTCTATGGCAAAACATGCGGTTATCGGGTTAACCAAATCTGGCGCTGTAGAATATGGTCGTAATAATATTAGAATTAATGCCATTTGCCCATTTTTTACCTTAACGCCTATGGTGACTAATTTTGCGGATGAAGAGCAACAAAAAAGAATGAGTAGAGGCGCACCTATGCATCGTTTAGGTGAGCCTAAAGAAATTGTCGCTATGATGCTGATGATGTTATCGCCAGCTAATACTTACATGACAGGTCAATGTATCGCAATTGATGGCGGAGTTTCCGCTCAATAATAGACTGTAATACCCTTTATTAATGACAAAACAATGCACGCTATAATTTAGCTAAGTAAAAATGAGAATATAACTTTATGTCTGCAACCTTAATGAATGAACGTGATCTTGAATTTTTGCTCTACGAGCTTTTTGACAGTGAGGCATTGATAAAAAGAGATCGCTATCAAGATCACGATCGCCAAACATTTAATGAAGTTATGCATACCGCAAAAGCGATAGCAGAAAAACATTTTCTACCGATAAGGCAGAAGCTTGATACGCATCAACCTACTTTTGACGGCAAAAATGTCAGCCTTATTCCTGAACTAAAACCGGCTATTGAAGCAGTGATCGCCTCTGGTATTTCTTCAGCAACCGCAGATTATGAATCAAACGGTATGCAATTACCTCCCATTATTGCCAGTGCGGCAAGTACCTTTCTAACTGCTGCGGGTGGGGTTGGCTTAGGCTATAACATGTTAACTAACGCGAATGCCAATCTTCTTCAAGCCCACGGTAGTCCTGAACTTATTGATAAGTGGGTTAAACCCATGCGCTCAGGACGGTTCATGGGCACTATGGCAATGACAGAGCCAGGCAGTGGCTCGGGCCTTGGTGATTTAATTACAAAAGCCGTTATGTCTGAAGATGGTACTTATCGCATTAGTGGCAATAAAATTTATATCTCAGGGGGTGATCATAACTTAAGTGAGAATATCGTTCATTTGGTACTCGCACGTGTTCAAGGTGCACCCAAAGGCGTTAAAGGTATTTCTTTGTTTGTAGTGCCTAAATACCTAGTGAACGACGATGGTACGATTGGTGAAGAAAATGAAGTTGCACTTGCTGGCTTATTTCA
>TARA_B110000438_G_scaffold288195_1_pt1 | contig 12128 bp, 11 predicted proteins | sample TARA_B110000438 | Tara Oceans TARA_B110000438 (sample SAMEA4398413) | marine metagenome | biome: Polar Biome; feature: [MES] marine water layer (ENVO:01000295) within the mesopelagic zone...; material: water (ENVO:00002006), including particulate matter (ENVO:01000060) such... | reverse complement strand
TTGCTTGCGGATTTCGAGGTGGAAGCAACCATTCGACACTAGTGCTACTACCCGATTTCAAATCAAGAACTGTGCCATTCTGGGCACGTTTACTACCGGGGTCGATGATAAAATATGGGATATATACACTCAAATCGGCTCGAGCAATCAGTGTAACTTCACTCCAGTCTCCTGCTGTCAGCATTCCATTAATCCCGAGATCTTTTCCAGTGGGTGCTGCTGCATCTTCGGAACCAAAGCAGCCAGATAATGGGGTTCCAAGAAGGAGGAAAACCATTAGGAGAACGGTCGGTATCCGTGAACGCATGAGTCGCCGACCATGAAGGCCTATCTGAATGAATCGGCCTGACGAACGGCTCATGCGTCGACGTTTCTGATTTCATGTGTTTGATCTGCAATCATAAATTCCAGCATTGCAGCCCACAAGACGAATTGTATACTCTTCTCAAGTTCATCTTGGCCACCAACCTCTGCAACCATGTTATCCAATGTATCCGTGGGTGAATGGTAAGCCGAATAGTCGTCATCATATGCGCCCAAGTGGAAGATGGTTTGCGCACCCAAGTTGCGGAATGTAACGTGATCTGAACGACCAAAGGTGTCCTCATGTACATCCATGACCAGATTTGAATGTTCATCCCAATGTTGGTCACAACCTGAACCATATGATCCATCGATGGTCAAATTCCTGGGGGCTTTGAGAATATTGAAGTGAACATTGTCAAGCACGTTTGTAATCTCTACATCTTGTACATCCGGGTCAATATCGGGCCCCGACCATGCGTGATATGGGAATGGGTCACCATTCGATTTGTGTGCAGGCCAAGAAATCCCCATCATGTCCATGTTGATGTAAAATTCCAATTCTTTGTCCTTTGGAAGACAATAATCACAGTCATTTGTCGCAAAGGCATTGGATCCTCGCAATCCTTCCTCTTCACTGGACCAGAGTGCCAAAAATGTGTCACATTCAACGGTCAAATCCACCAACGCTCGAGCAAATAGTAGCATCGAAACAGTGCCGGCTGTATTGTCATACGCACCTTCGTACGTACCTGCAAGACTGCCTGGCGGGGCTACGTCCATGTGAGCTCCCATGCCTTGCACGCATGAATCCGAGCGTCCTTCTTTCCATGCAATGACATTCAGGCTTTCAGGTTGCGTTGGATTTCCATGATCGATTACTCGCATCAAATGAGTTTCATAACCCAGTCCTTCGAAATGTCCTTTGAAATAGACTGCTGCCCGCTCAAGTTGCGGATTTCCTGTCCCCATCCATCGATTGATATAACCTCCACATTGGCTGGAATCTGAACACACACTGGTGATGAAATCCATTTTTTCAAACCATTCTTCCCCACTCACAATTGGTGTACCATTTTGAACTTCGATGGAAACGACTTCTTTTGAGCCACTTGGGTACATCACGGTCAAATCGACTTCAGTAACGTAGGGTGTTAGCAACAACCTTCCATTCAACTCCTCATCGGTTACGGTGACGATACCATCAGGAATTGCGGAACCATTGACAAACAGCAACACATCATCTGGTACCGATAATGAGTGGCCATTTCCTTCTAGGGTGAATTGGTGCCACTCACCAGTGCGCAGGATTGAATCAGCCGGGTCTTCAAAATTGATTTGCAGGATGGATTGAACTGATTTTTTCGCTTCATCCGCATCCCCAAAACAACCGGACAGCGGTGTCCCCAATAATAGGAAAACCATCAGCAATACTGCCGGTGTTCGTGAACCCATGTGTAGCGGACTGACAACCCATATCTGAAACAATCGGCCGTGAGTTAACCATTGTTTAGCAAGACACCACGGTAGGGTTGATCAATATCGAGTTGTGCGATATACAAACCACTCGTAATGCAAGACATGTATGCATACCCATCATGGTATTCAACGGCCCAAAGGAATGGGATCCAACCGAAGTCGTAGTATTGACTGTCGAGTGGTTCGCCATACTCGCTGCCATGAGGGAGATAGAAAGCCAACGTCGCTTCCATATTGGTTGAATTTCTCTCTTGGCCATTGTAGCCTGCGTGAATGAGTGTTTCCACATCTACAATCCACATTCCACCATGGTAATGGCTGACGTAGAGTCTTCCATCCCAAGTGCCACCGTGGCTGTTGTCAGGCAAGTCATCATCATTGGTTGGGAAGTAAACACTATCCAAATTGTGGGGGCTAAACAGCAACCATTCGTCACTGTTGGCGTGGTCATTACAAGAACTTCCGAAGCAGTGTGACCATGCGGTTGGGATTTCCCATGATGAATACAAACTGGGTTCAAAGTGCATGTTACCATTATTCATTGTGAAGTTCGTAGTATCCAGTAGGTATACCAATCCCGTTCCAACTGAAGTTTCAATCACTTCTACAGCGAGAACGGTAAGGTGACGATTACCATCAGGTCCTCCAAGATGGCTGGTGTCGACCATTTCGGGGAATGGTTCAGCATAGTGAATGTATGATGCACGACCGCCATTCTCGTTTCCAGTGGGACCACTGTCCAATTCACCATCTCCATCAAGGTCAGCGAAATCATCCCAATGGCCGACTTCAGGAGCCCGCCAAGTGCATGCAGGTTGCGTTCCTAGTGCGATTTTACAACCTCCTGTGTGCCATGCATATTCAGCAGGAGAATTTGTCGGGTGTGGAACATCTGAAATGTCAAAAATTCTCAGTCCTGCTTCCCAATATGCCCCGTAGATGTAGGTTCGACCATACCGCGGATCATTTTCATCATCACCTGGCCAAGTTTGGCTGGTCATGTCATGAATGTAAATCCAACCACCTCGTGTTGTATCCCAAGCAACTTCAGCTTCACCAACTTTGTTAATTTGGGGGACATTGCCGGGGCCATCAAAGAATAAATGTGCAATTGTGATTCCTCCACAAGCATCCCCTTGGCCGATGTCACAGGCGGTATATTCGGGGTTGGCAACGAGAATGTACCATTCGTCATCAATCATTTGTGTGTAGAGGTTGTGTGGGCCAGATGGATGATCAGCATCAAACCACGAACTCACAAACACGGGGTTGGTTTTGTCAGTTACATCGATGAGTGTCACACTGACCTGAAAGGGATCGTCCCAATTACCAACATTTGGATCAGCATACCCTGAATCGACCAATTGGTTTTGGAGGATAAGGTATTCATCACCATTGTATTCGAGATACTTGACATCTAGAACTTGTGTATTCGGGTCGTTGTATACACCCATTACCGTGGTGTTGTATGGGTCTGTGACGTCGGTAATGTGAACATCATTCCACCCAGCCTGGTAAGCATACACTCTTCCGTCTGGTGCGGTCATTACCTGAACTTCTGCATTCCCTGGGCTGGTCAGTTCATTGAAGTCAGCGAATTCAATATTCGAACTGCTCATATTGTGGTGTGTTGGTTCTCGGTGATCGTGATCTTCATTCTGAATAAGAGGGTCTTCTTGCAATGATTTTTCGTCGGTAGAATCCGAATCTTCACTCATGTCCATCATGGCGAGGAATCCAAGCGATGCACTCCCGAGGAAAAGGAGACCGGCGATTATCAGTGCTTTTCCCGTCTCCATGGCTCACCGACCCTCTGAGTCGGTTTGTATTTATCTACGGTCAGATACCGCCTTCCATGCGCGGTGCAGCAATCGCCTTGCTCCTCGTAATCCCGCTATTGTCTGGATTTAGTGCAGCGCATGAGCCGGACACCTTCACAGTCGTTGTCCGAGAGGACAGCCACTCACCACTTGAGGTCAATCTTGTCGTTAATGACACAATTCAATACAAGATTGTCGATAATCGTACTAACATAACACATGAAATTGGACTTGACCTCAATGGCGATGGTGATTTTGATGACGAAGGGGAATTCTCATCCGGAACTCTGCACATTGATTGTGGTGGGAATTTTTCTAATTGTCGGATGGCATGGATTTTAGTCATCAATGATACAGCTTTGGTTGGAAATTACATTCTTTCTGATTTACTTTCAGATGGCAGTGAAATCGAAGTACTCCTCAATATAGCAGCAGACGATCACAGCAATTCAGCCCCAACCATCGGTGAGTGCTTTGGTGATTGTGGAGAAGAAGAACCGGAAATTGAGATGAAGCGTTCAAGCCAAACTGATTTGCAGAAGGGATTGATGCTTGCAGGTTTGATGATGTTCGGCGGAGCCTCTGCACTCTTCGTTGCTACGCTGATGCAGCGGGCGTGAGCGCCGGAATCATTGACAACATCATGGCTTCGGCTGAAAATGTCAATGTCCATTCAAAAATGGCGGACTCCACTAGGTTACCGGTGGCGACCAAAACGGTCATGGCTTGGAATGAGATTACGGCAATCGCAAACAATGACCAGCGGATTTGGTGAATTGGATACCCTCTCCAACTCACATCTGAGTCCAAATTACCACGCGCATACGCAAGAGTTGCAATCCAAATTTGAGCACACCAGAAGATGTTCATTGCCCAGAAGATGTGCATGATGATACTCGTATTGAATGGGTGTCCAACAATTTGTATCAGTGAAAATCCAATAATAATTCCTGTAATCAGGGAAACCACATTGCTAATTTTTCTTTTCGATTCTTCAGGTTTCGTCCGATGAAAGATTTCGAAGGATAGTAAAATCATCACGATACCCCCGGTGAATAATCCAATATTGAATACCATTCGTTCTGGCATGAAAGCACCAGCGGAAGATATGAACGGGGGAAAACCATCTTCGAAGACTAGGCCCCCGTCATCAAAGTCATCTGGGACTTGGTCTCTCAAATCCACGGGTTCATCACGTTCGCCCCCTCCAAGTTGCATCATAGCTTGGCTAATCAAGCATGATCCGACGATGAGAATAACGCCGAGTTGTATGACTTTACGCAGATGTGAATCATTCAGATGCCGACTCATCCCAAAGACCTCAACGCTTCTACATCAAACTGGCTTGCCGCTCGTGCGAGGGCTTCCTCAATCGGGAACCATCGAACCTCTTCAATTTCATCTGCTTTGGGCGTGAATGATAATTTATCGACAACATTACATTTGTAAGTGAAAGACAGAAATTGGATTCCTTCGCTAGTGAAAATCCTCTCCGCGATTTGAACGATATCATTTTCTGAAATTTCTATGGTGATTCCCAACTCCTCCAATACTTCACGCATCGCGCCTTCAAGTGGATGTTCGGCATAGTCTACAAAGCCACCTGGAAGTGTCCAGTGACCAGTGAAAAATCCACGTTTCACCTTCGCCATTACGACTTCTTTTCGTTGGTTCTGTAAGATGACTTTAGAAACAACCCGATGCATACTCCTGTAGACACATTCACGCGCCAAAGGGTCGACACAGCCATCTGAAATGAGTTTGTCCTTCCAGGTCCAATGTTCTGGCCACTCAATCTCTGGAAAGGCATACACAACTTCATGAAATTCGTTGCCAAATTTGATGCGGTTTGTGCGTCGCTTAGACCATTTGATTCCCATGGAATCAACTTCTAATCCTGTTGGCAATCTCAGCGATATCTCACCCACTCTGCCCATGACTGCTTTCTGGGGCCCAAATCCCTCGAGATCTACAAGCAGAACCTTTCCGTCGTGCTCGAGGTAGAGCGATTGAGTCATGTTTCACCTCAATTGCCCAAAAGTTCGCTAACTGCATTTCGCTCTTCCAATAGTACTGTGATATTTTCATCAATTTTTGATTGTGCAAATGAGTCGACAGGGAGGTCTTCCACTACAATCACGTCACCATTTTCACATCGACATGGGAAACTAAACACAAGTCCTTCAGGAACTCCATACCAACCTTCCGAAGGAAGAGCCATTGAAACGATGCGTCCATTCGAACCTTGCCACCAGTCGCGCATGTGGTCGATGGCAGCGGATGCTGCGGATGCTGCGGAGGATGCCCCTCGTGCTACGATAATGGCCTTCCCTCGCGTTGCTACAGTATCTAGGAATGGGCCTTGTAACCATTCTCTGTCGAACACATCAGTTACGATTTTCCCATCGACAGTCCCGAAACGTGGGTCAGGGTACATCGTGTTCGCGTGGTTGCCCCAGATGAATACATCATGTATCTTTGAAGCAGACACTCCTGCACGCTCTGCCATCTGCCCCACTGCTCGATTCTGGTCGAGGCGGGTCATGGCGGTAAATTGCCGGGAGGGAATACTCGGTGCGTTTGCACAGGCAATTAGCGCATTGGTGTTGCAGGGGTTGCCCACAGTAATGACCTTGACATCCGGTGAGGATACCGCATCGATTGCCTTACCTTGGCCAACGAAAATTGGACCATTTGCAGCCACGAGGTCGGATCGGTCCATGTCTTTTGTTCTGGGTCGCGAACCAACTAGAAAAATCGCGTCTGCCTCTTTGAATGCAATATTAGGATCATCGGTGCCGATGATGTCACGTACCAGCGGGAATGCCGAATCCTTCAATTCCATGACTACTCCGTCTAAACGTTGCATACCTGGTGGAATCTCCAGTAACTGAAGGGTAACTGGCTGATTTGTTCCAAAACAATCGCCACTCGCGATTCGCCATAACAGTGCATATCCAATGTTTCCAGCGGCTCCAGTAACAGCAACACGAATTGATTTTTTCATTCCATTATCTTCACTCATGAGCACTCCTCGTTGCGCAATGGGCAGAGAATCATGTCCATAGGGGTTGCCTTGCAGGGTAATGCTTGAAGAGGGGAAGGTTCCAAACTCCCTCATGGGGGAAAGGCGCCGCGCTCTCCTCGCCCTCATTCTTGTAGGGGCAGCACCAACAGCCTCCACTCTACTCTCACATGGTGCGGGTGATGGTTCCATTTCTCAAGCCATTTTCGTATTGACGAAACTGTGGTTAATTTGTGTACCGGTAATCTGGTTCCTCAAGATTGATGCAGGCACTTTGTCTTGGTCTAAACCAGAGCAAGGTGGCTATGCAATGAGCTTAGGCCTTGGTATCGGGATGAGTATTTCGATGGTTTTGGCGTGGTTTTTACTCGGCGATGCAATCGATGCAAAATTGCTGAGTGATGCCCTTGAACCAGTTGGCCTATTGGACCCTCAAGTGTACCTATTGGCGACGATATATTGGATCGTTTTCAATTCCTTGCTTGAAGAATATGTATTTCGATGGTTTTTGGTCACCAAATCCGAGATTCTTGTTGGAACCGGAACTCCCGCGATTATCTTGTCCGCCCTCATCTTTGTTGTTCACCATACGGTGGCCTTGGCCATTTTCGGATTCCCCTGGTGGGCAAATTTACTTTCCAGTATCGCCTTGTTTATTGGTGGTGCCATATTCTCTTGGCTCTATGTTCGATACCGAAGTGTTTGGATTCCATACATTGCACACGCAATTTGTGATGTCGCAGTCTTTGCAGTAGGTGCGAGTATCTTATTCTGAAATGTGATTCAAAGTCCTGTTTTTCAGTCCGTATGGTTCAATAACCGATTGATGGTCGATTCCATCATACAACCCCTATGGGGTTGGGTGACAAATTCGGAGACGATGAAATGAAGTTGGGCATTCTTGTTGAAAGTGGCGATGAAACTCGTGTTGCGATTGTACCGAATTCGGTTCCAAAGTTATCCAAATTGGGTTTTGAAGTAATGATTGAATCTGGTGCTGGGAAACATGCCCATCATTCCGACTCTGAATATGAAGCAAAGGGTGCATCCATCAGCACGCGCGAAGAAGCAATGGGCTGCAATCTATTGATTTGCATCGGACCACCTGATTTCTCCACTCTTGCAGAGGGGCAGATTGTGGCTTGTGTTTCGGATCCCTTCCGCCATCCTGAGCGCATCCGTCAAGCAATGGATGCAAAGGTGACTCTGATGAGTATGGACATGATTCCACGTCGTTTGTCACGCGCACAAGCCATGGATGTGAATTCAAGCCAAGACAATCTTGCAGGTTACAAAGCCGTGCTCATGGGTGCCGCACAGGTTTCAAAGGGCATTCCGATGATGACTACTTCAGCCGGCACAATCCGGCCAGCAAAGTTTGTGATCATGGGCAGTGGTGTTGCTGGGTTACAAGCGATTGCGACTGCAAAACGATTGGGTGCCATTGTTTACGCATCTGATGTTCGGAAATCAACGGCAGAACAAATTCAGTCTGTTGGAGGCCGTTTCATCGAAGTTGAAGGTATGGATGATTTTGAAGATGAGTCTGGCTATGCTAAACCATTGACGCCTGAATTTATTCAGAAAGTGAATGATACCGTTTGTGAAGTTGCTGCAGATGCAGATGTCATCGTGACAACAGCACGAATTTTTGGGCGCCCTGCTCCAATCACAGTACCGGCATCAGCAGTTGCCGATTTCAAAGCCGGTTCAGTTGTTGTGGACATGAACGCCGATGTTGGTGGCAACTGTGAACTTACTTCACCAGGTGAAGTCATCACCACTGAAAATGGTGTCACAATCGTTGGCACTACAAATTTGCCCGGTCAACTTGCCTCAACTGCAAGTATGCTATATTCAAACAATCTGACTACCTTTGTGACATCGCTGGTCAAGGAAGGGGAAATCGTGATTGATCCGGAAGATGACATTCTCTTTGGTGCACCTGAAGGGAGCGATTTCTATGTCTCAGGAATGGGTGGGGTTTTGGTGTGCATGAACGGTGAAATTCATGAGAAACAAACACGACTAGCGGGGGTGATTGAATGAGTTTGACATTCGCAACCCTAGTGGCGAGTATTACTGTATTCATTCTGGCAATTTTCCTTGGTTTTGAATTGATTAGCAAGGTACCACCCACATTGCATACACCGCTGATGTCAGGTGCGAATGCAATTTCTGGAATCACTATTGTCGGTGCATTGTTTTTATCCAACACCGAATTTTATGATGGTCACCCTGGTTTGGCCGCTTGGCTAGCATTTGCTGCATTGGTGATGGCCACCATTAACGTGGTTGGTGGTTTCATGGTCACCAACCGTATGTTAGAGATGATTGCTGGAAGAAAGAACCGAAAGAGAGGTGACTGAAATGGTTGATGCTGTTGTTTGGGATATCGGCTACCTTGTCTCTGCCGCTTTATTCATTCTGGGTATTAAGAAATTGTCTAGCCCAAAAACCGCTCCAGATGGAAACCGTTTGGGTGCATACGGAATGCTCCTCGCAGTTCTGGTTACCATGGCCAAAATGCAAAGCAATGGAATTATTGGTATTGAATTGATTGCCGGTGGCTTGGCTGTTGGCACTATTATTGGTGTTTGGATGGCCACTCGTGTCGAAATGACAGGCATGCCAGAATTGGTCGCATTGTTCAATGGGTTTGGTGGCGGTGCATCTGCATTGGTGGGACTTTCTGAAGTCTTGAAGCGGATTCACGAAAATAATGTTCCAGAACCAGGCGTTGAACTGTATGCAACTTGGGTTGCAATTGGGCTTTCGGGCTTGGTTGGTTGGTTGACATTGACTGGCAGTCTGATGGCGATGGGCAAATTGAAGGGTGGTTTTTACATCCCATTGTCCAAGAAAGACGATCGTGGACGGAGAAAATGGGTTAATTTCCCAACATGGGGGCCCCCTTGGCTAAACATCGTCAAATGTAGTTTACTAGCAGCATCTTTTGTACTCATCTGGCTAACCATCCAAGAGCCTGAGAATACGGATTATATCTACGCACTCGCAGGCACATCGGGGCTACTCGGCATCTTGTTTGTACTTCCAATCGGCGGTGCTGATATGCCAGTAGTTGTCAGTTTGTTGAATTCGATGTCGGGAATTGCGGCTGCATTCACAGGCTTCGTGATTGGTAACAACGTACTCATTATCGCTGGTTCAATGGTCGGTGCAGCAGGCCTGGTATTGACATTCATCATGTGCAAAGCGATGAACAGAACACTGACAGCAGTCTTGTTCAAGTCATTTGGAGGTGGCGGAAAAGAAACTGTTACTCGTACCAAAGTAGGTAGTGATCCTGAAGAGGTAGCAATGGTCTGTGATGGTATTGGCAAATGTGTAATCATCCCTGGATATGGTATGGCTGTCAGTCAAGCTCAGCACGCGGTGAAAGAATTCGCAGATTTACTCGAGGCACAAGATGTCGAAGTGAGTTACGGAATCCATCCGGTGGCAGGTCGAATGCCAGGACACATGAACGTGCTATTGGCTGAGGCAAATGTCCCATATGAACAACTCATCGAGATGGATGAAATCAATTCCGAATTGCCTGAATGTGATGTTGCTTTGGTGATTGGAGCCAACGACACGGTCAATCCAGTGGCACGCAGTGGCGAAGGCCCCCTTGGCGGTATGCCCATTATCGACGCAGACAAGGCTCGCGTCGTGGTCGTCATCAAGAGAAGCCTATCCGTGGGTTATGCTGGTGTCGACAACGATTTGTTCTTTGAAGACAAAACGATGATGCTCTTCGGTGATGGGAAGAAGATGATGAATGAATTGAACGCCGCGTTCAAAGATCTCTAATCTGACAATTCTCGCCGGGGTGCCCTTTAGGGGCACCCCTGTGAAGCAACGGTTAAGGACGGACGTAAAGTCGAACAGATTACAGAGGGTTACCATGTCCCGAATCCCAATTCGATTCGCAGTGTTACTCTCCCTCTTGCTGTTGTTGGCTGGCCCGGGTATGGCCATGCATTTGGGTCCACCGTCGGACAACAAGGATGATGGCTCAGGCGATCCAACATGGCGCGTGGGTTGTACATGCCATTCCACTACACCCTCATCCAGTACCTTGGTCAAATTGTCTGGTGCACCGCATGCCTACGAGGCAGGCCAATCCTATGCGATGACCCTCACACTTGAGCATTCATCCAATCCAGGTGGCGGATTCTTCCTTTCCACAGAAGGTATGGGTTCTCTATCCTGGACAGAGGACCAAGTCATCCGTCCCGAGAAGGATAGTGGAGAGGATGCGTCTGCAACATCGACAACTTCTGGAATTACTCAATCAGACTACACCTCTCCGGCGGAGTGGACGTTCACATGGACCGCCCCTGAAACTGATGTGGGTGATGTTGCATTTTGGATTGCAGGTAACATGGTCAACAATGATGGTGCACCCAACTCAGACGACAATTGGAACACACTTTCATTCGTTGTGAATTCACCCAGCCAAACTTCTGCCACATCCGATCAAAGTACCCGTGTAATTTCATCTGGTGACCACAGTTTGTTTGACCAAGAGGTTGACCAAGAATCTCTTGAAATTGAGCATCAACAGGCCATCTCGGAAGTTGTGATGGATACGGGTGTAACATGGTTCTTCATCACCCTCGTCGCACTTCTTGTGGGTGCCGTCGTGCAAAAAGAAATTCTTGAGCGGAAATACAGTACCGGGCCCGATCACCTCGATAGCCAATTGGCATACCCTGAAGGGCTTCGTCGTGGCATTCTCGCAGTTGGCTTTGCATTGTTGGGTCTTTATTGGATGTCAGAGGATTCGGCAGCATATCTTTGGGCAACTGCATTATTCTGCAGTGTTTGGGCGGGATATGGTGTCTACCGAACGGCACTGGCTGCGCGCACATCACCGACAGCCAAGGACATGATGTGAGGTGGCGGAATGCGGCTTCGCCTCTCCCGGGATGTGGAGCGCCCCTTGCGAACGCATCTTGATGAATTGGCCATGCGTGGCACTGGGTTACTATTTGTTCTCAGTTTGGCTACCTTATTTTGGTGGTGGCAAATCAACCCACTTCTAGAGACGTGGTTGTCTTCCCTCCCACTTGGAGCCGCTGAGGGGACTGTTTCAATCTATAATCCACATGGGTGGATGAGCACACGGTGGTCGATGATTGCTCTATTGGCCCTAGTTACAACACTCCCATTTGCGTCTCATCAACTGCTTTCGTTTGCAGATGAAGGGTTGTTGCCAAGCGAGAGGAAATGGCTGCGAATGGTCACCATTGGTGGTGTGACGTTGGGGCTATTATCTGCGATAATGTGGTGGCTTTGGGGCTATCCACTGGCCATCGAACGTGCTGGTACAATTTCTTCTGTAGATGGTATAGGGACTCAATATGATGCGGTTCTTTTGTTTGAAGTGGGGATTGGAATATCATGGTGGTTTTTCTTAATTACCATCTCACTCATTGGTTTGACGGTCGCACGCTTGCTCTCTTTGATGGTCACCGAACCATTTGACCCAT
>TARA_B110000438_G_scaffold88337_1_pt1 | contig 12136 bp, 10 predicted proteins | sample TARA_B110000438 | Tara Oceans TARA_B110000438 (sample SAMEA4398413) | marine metagenome | biome: Polar Biome; feature: [MES] marine water layer (ENVO:01000295) within the mesopelagic zone...; material: water (ENVO:00002006), including particulate matter (ENVO:01000060) such as...... | reverse complement strand
CAGATTTGTGTAATGAATAAACAGGTGGGGTATTAGCATTTGAGTATGAATTAATATAATATTTTGATCCTTTACTAAATTTTACAGAATTTACACCAATTTCTTTACTTAGTTTTTTTCTTTCACCAGTCTCCAAGTCTAGAACATATAATGTTCTGTTAATTGACCCCTCTTCAGTGGATCTATAGAATATTTGCATATTATCACTATCAAGACCATCAAAAGAAGTTATTTCCCATGCTCCATATGTTAACTGTTCTTCACTTCCATCTAAACCTTTAAGATATATATGATTATATCCATTTTTCTCTGATGTCCAAATAAAATAATCATTTTGAAGGAATGATAGATTATTATTTATATCTATATAGTATTTATCCTCCTCAGTGAATAATACTTTATTAGTTCCATCTTTTGAATCTACTAAAATGAAATCAAGTCTGTTTTGATGTCTATTTAGACCAATCATTGAAAGAATATTAGGGTCATTAGTCCATTTAATCCTTGGAATATATTCATAATCTTTTTCTGTATAAATAAGTGTTTTGGTTTTGTCTTTTATACTATATAAATAGACATTAACTGTTGAATTATCTTCTCCAGCTTTTGGATATTTGAATACTTCTTGAGTTGGATATAGGCCACCATTAAATTTATCCATAGAGAATTCTTTAACATGTGACTCGTCAAATTTGTAATATGCAATTGTATTTCCATCTGCAGACCATGAAAACCCTTTGACTAAACCAAATTCTTCTTCATAAACCCAATCAGTAGCTCCATTTATAATATGATTTTTTTTACCATCTGATGTCACTTGAATTTCTTTACCATTTCTCAAATTCTTAATAAAGAGATTATTGTTAAATACATAGGCAACTTTACTCCCATCTGGAGAGAAAGTAGTATATCTAATTTTGTTCTCAGAAATTTGCTTTAGTTTATTATTATGAATATTAAAAACATAGTAAATAGATTTTTTAGAATATCTATACATTGATTCTGTTTCTGCTGTTAGTAGCATTAATTTATCATCTTTACTAAATGAGTAGCCAGTAATTTTTTTAATCTCAAAATCAGAGCTTTTAAAAAGAGTTGTTATTTTCTCACCATTTTTGAAGTTATATTTAGTAATTTCTTGGCCCTTATCAGATTTTTTCAATTCAGTATAAAACTCTCCGTCATTCATAGAATTTAATCCTCTAAAATTTTTTGGATAGAAATTATAATCTTGCCAAATATCTTCGAGTGTTATTTCTTTAGATTGAGAAAAAAGAGATAATGATATTATACTTAATATTAGAGTTAGAATGGTTTTGTTCATTGAAAAAAGAAAATTGGTTTCTTAGATTGCGAATTTACTTAAATTTGTATAAAATAATTAAAGATGAGTTATTCAGATATTAATAATGAGGATATTCTTTTTTTTAACAAGTTACTTGGTGAAGATTTTGTTTTTTTAGACCAACAATCAATATCTGACTATTCTCATGATGAGACTGAAGATTTAAAATTCCCTCCAAATATTGTTATCAAGCCAAGTGATGTTGATCAGGTATCCGCTATATTAGATTATTGTAATAACAATAATATAGCTGTGACACCCTGTGGAGCTAGAACAGGTTTAAGTGGAGGTTCATTGCCAATTATGGGTGGTGTAGCATTAAGCCTAGAGCTTTTTAATAAAATTATTGAGATTGACCAAAGAAATTTACAAGCAACAGTAGAACCTGGAGTTATAAATCAAGTTTTTAGAGATGCTGTAGAGGAAAAAGATCTTTTTTATCCTCCAGATCCAGCTAGTAAAGGAAGTTCTTTTTTAGGTGGTAATATAGCTGTAAATTCTGGTGGTCCAAAAGCTCTAAAATATGGTGTTACAAAAGATTATGTTCTAAACCTTGAAGTAGTTTTACCAACTGGACAAATTATTTGGACAGGAGCCAATGTTCTTAAAAATGCTACTGGATATGATCTTACATCGTTAATGATTGGTAGTGAAGGAACTTTAGGCATAATAACTAAGATAGTTTTCAGATTAATTCCTTTACCAAAAAAAGATATATCAATATTAGTTCCATTTAACTCTGCAGTAAAAGCATGTGAAGCTGTCTCTGCTGTCTTTTCAGCAGGAATCACACCTTCTGCATTAGAATTTATTGAAAGAGATGCAATTGATTGGACTCTTAAGTATACTGACATTCAAATGGATATTCATCCTAATGTACAAGCTCATTTACTTATAGAGGTAGATGGAAATAATTTAGATATGTTGTTTTCTGAATGTGAAAAGATTTCAGAAATAATGTATAAATATGAATGTGGAGAAATTTTACTAGCAGATAGTAAAGAACAAAAAGATAGATTATGGAAAATGAGAAGAGCAGTAGGAGAGGCTGTGAAATCTAATTCTATTTACAAAGAAGAAGATACTGTTGTCCCTAGAGCAGAATTACCAATTTTATTAAGTGGGGTCAAAGCAATAGGTAAGAATTATGGATTTGAATCTGTATGCTATGGACATGCTGGAGATGGTAATTTACATATCAATATTATCAAAGGAAATATGTCAGATCATCACTGGGATAATAAACTTTACAAGGGTATAAGAGAGATTTTTGAGTTGACAAAGAAACTTGGAGGTACTATAAGTGGAGAGCATGGAATTGGTTTTGTGCAGAAGCAATATCTAGATATTGTGTTTTCTGAGAAAGAAATAGAATTGCAAAAAGGAATTAAAAATTTATTTGACCCAAAAAATATACTTAATCCAGGAAAGATTTTTAATTAGATTAAAATATCGAATATTACAAATACTCCAAACACAACAGAAGCAATTCCATTTGTTGTAAAGAAAGCAATATTAATCCTTGAAAGATCATCTTTACTAATAATTCTATGTTGGAATACTAGTAATGCTGAAAAAATAAAAGCACCACACCAATATAAAACAGAAAAGTTGTTAAATGACCACCCAACATAGAGAATGAGAATAACTGTAGCGCTGTGTAATAGTTTGGCAACTATTAAAGCATTCTTCTTACCAAAGAAAACCGGTATAGATTTTAAATTGTTCTTAGCGTCAAATTCTTCATCTTGTAAAGAATAAATAATATCAAATCCTGCAACCCAAAATAAAACAATAAGTGAGAAAATTATTGGTTCTATATTAAATGTTTCTGTGACGGCTAAATACGCTCCTATAGGAGATAGGGATAATCCAACTCCAAGAATTAAATGACATAATGATGTGAATCGCTTAGTATAACTATATCCAAGTATTATTAACAAAGCAAGTGGAGATAAAAAGAAACATAATTGATTTATAAAATATGTTGTTGTTACAAATAAAAAAGAATTTAAAATCACAAATGCTAGAGCGGAAGATGCTTTAATTTTTTTATTTGGAATCTCTCTTGTTTTTGATGTTCTTGGATTAATTGTGTCAATTTCTCTATCTATATATCTGTTAAAAGCCATTGCTGCTGATCTAGCAAAGATCATACATAACAAAACATAAATTAAAATATTAATAGAAAAATTATCATTAGGATATGCTAGAAAAAAACCTATTAAAGCAAATGGCAGAGCAAAAATAGTATGACTAAATTTAATTAGCGATAAATAGTTTTTCATAGTTCAAATGATAATGTAGAGTCTTTTGTTATTAACCAATTTTCATCAAATTTTTCAAGCTCTATCCAGAATAAACCATTTGGATCGTCATCTTTTCTTATCAGTTTCCATTTTCCTTTTATTTTAGCTGTTTTTGCTGTAGTTAAGTTTGTATTCAATATCTCTAATTTGAGTTCTCCCATACTAGATTTAGTTGGGTAGCTATTTTTGTATCTTTCAAGTGTTGCTTTCCATCCATATGCTGGTTGATGTCTTAATGAAGTAAAGATAAGATCTTCTGAATTCCAATAACCTTGCATAAATCCATCAATATCTCCATTGTTCCAGCATTCTTGTTGGGTTGTTAATATTCTTTTTATAGCATTAATCTCTGAGGGATCTTGCTTTATAGTCTCAATCGTTTTAGTGTTATTTATATTACAAGCAAATAAAATAGTAAAAATAAAAGTTAAGAGGATTTTCATTAAGCAAAACTAGCTAAATTTATCTATTATATTTTACGATATTTGTATTATGAAAGCAAAGGTTCAAATACCAAAAGGAACACGTGATTTTACTCCTAATATAATGTTTAGGAGGAATTATATCTTCAACATTGTTAAATCTAATTTTGAGCGCTATGCCTATTCCCCAATAGAAACGCCTGCAATGGAAAATCTAGATACTTTGACTGGTAAATATGGAGAGGAGGGAGATCGTTTAATTTTTAAGATTTTAAATTCTGGTGATTTTCTTTCAAAATCTAATATTAATGAAAATACAACCTCTAAGTTACTAGCTAAAGAAATATCTGAAAAAGCTCTTAGGTATGATTTAACTGTTCCATTTGCAAGATTTGTCGTTAATAATAAAAATAAAATCACATTTCCATTCAAGCGTTATCAAATGCAGAATGTTTGGAGAGCAGATCGTCCTCAAAAAGGTAGGTTTAGAGAATTTTATCAATGCGATGCAGATGTAATAGGTTCTAAATCATTATTAAATGAAATTGAACTAATTCAACTTTGCGATGATATTTTTACTGATTTAAGAGTTCCTAATATTAAAGTATTAATTAATAATAGAAAAATTCTTGCAGCTATGATAGAGATGATGTCTGCATCTGAATTTTTTGATGATTTTGTAATTATTCTTGATAAAATTGATAAGATTGGTTTGCAGAAAGTAGAAGAAGAATTAATTAAAATTGGAGTCCAAAAGAATAAATTAAATCTTCTTAATAAATTCTTAAATATTACTGATATTGATAAGTTAACTGAACTTTTAGGTGACTCTAAGTTAGGTATATTAGGAGTTCAAGAGCTTAGATTTATAATGAAAAACATTCAAAATTTAAATTTAAAAAATTCTGAATTAAAGTTTGACATCTCTCTTGCTAGAGGTTTAGATTATTATACAGGATCTATACTTGAAGTTAAATCTAAGGATCTAAATATTGGTAGTATAGCTGGAGGAGGTAGGTATGATGATTTAACAAGTGTTTTTGGATTAAATGACATATCTGGTGTTGGTATTTCTTTTGGTATTGATCGGATCTATTTAGTAATGGAAGAACTTGATTTATTTCCTAAAAATATTGATATTTTTACTAAAGTTATGTTTGTAAATTTTGGTGAAAAGGAATCCCTATATTGTCTTACATTACTAAAAGAATTAAGAGATAATAATATTAGTGCTGAACTGTATCCTTCTTCAGTAAAAATTAAAAAACAAATGGCGTATGCAGATAATAAAGGAGTTCAATTTGTAATAATGATTGGAGAAGATGAAATAGAATCAGATACATTAACTATTAAAAATATGAATACTGGTGAACAAAATAATTTGACTCTTCCTCAATTCATAAAAAAACTATCTTAGATGAAAATTTTTAAAATTGGAGATATTCCATTATCTATTTCTCATATTTCGGATATTTTAAGAGAAGATACAAATATAGTTTTAAGTACTTCTGCTAAGAAAAAAGTCAAACTCAACAAAGAATATCTTGATAGAAAGATTCAAAAATCTAATAAACCAATTTATGGTATAAATACTGGATTTGGTTCTCTCTGTAATCATGCAATTAATGAAGATCAACTAAGTAAATTACAATTTAATTTAGTTGTCTCACATGCATGTGGAACTGGAGATGAGGTACCTAAGAAGCTTGTTAAAATAATGTTACTTTTAAAAGTCCAGTCACTATCTCTAGGTCATTCTGGAGTTCAATTCGAAACTATTAATCGTCTTATAGAGATGTTTAATAATAATATTCTTCCTGTTGTTTATCAACAAGGTTCATTAGGAGCTTCTGGAGATTTAGCTCCACTTGCACATTTATCACTTCCTCTGATAGGTTTAGGTGAAGTTGATTTTTTAGATAAGGTTGGTAAGTATAAAAGATACGGCTCTAAGCAATTATTAAAAAAAATGTCTTGGGCTCCTATCAAGTTACAAGCCAAGGAGGGTCTTGCTTTATTAAACGGAACCCAATTTATGTCAGCTTATGGTGTTTGGTGTTTAATTAGGGCTCAAAAACTTTCATATTGTTCTGATTTAATTGCAAGTATTTCTATTGATGCTTTTGATGCTAGGAGTGAGAGTTTTGATCCATTAATTCATTCAGTTCGTCCACACAATGGTCAAATAAAAACAGCTGATAACATAAGAGAATTTTTATTTGAGAGTGAAATTCAAAATCAAGACAAGGAACATGTTCAAGACCCGTATTCTTTTAGATGTATTCCTCAAGTTCATGGTGCTACCAAGGGTGTAATTTCTCATGTTTTCGATATTTTTACTACTGAGATAAATTCAGTCACTGATAATCCTACTATCTTTGTTAAAGAAGATAAAATAATTTCTGGAGGTAACTTTCATGGCCAGCCTTTGTCGATGGCTTTAGATTATTTAGCAATAGCTATGTCTGAATTGGGATCAATTTCTGAAAGAAGAATATTTCAGCTTATATCAGGAAAAAGAGGATTACCAGCCTTTTTAGTATCAAATCCAGGGCTTAATTCAGGCATGATGATTCCACAATATACAGCTGCAAGTATTGTTAGTCAAAACAAGCAGTTATGTACTCCAGCATCTGTTGATAGTATTGTGTCATCAAACGGACAAGAAGATCATGTTAGTATGGGAGCAAATGCAGCGACTAAATTATATAAAGTTGTTAAAAATACTGAAAGTATTCTTGCAATTGAATTAATGAATGCTACTCAAGCTTTAGCATTTAGAAATATAAAATCATCTAATTTTATTGAATCAATCTTAGATATTTATAGAGATAAGGTAGATTTTCTTGATAAAGATAGATTAATGCGAGATGATATTGAAAAATCAATAGAATTTATTTCTGATCTTAATATTGATGATGAATTGCTTTAATCTTTACCTTTAAAGACATATTCGATTATATTAGAGCCCATTTTTAAAGCTTTTATTCTAGTTTCATAGCTATCATTATGCACTTCAGGATCCTCCCATCCATCACTTAGATCTGATTCATAAGTATATAAGCAAACTAATCGTTCATTATAAAATATTCCAAATGCTTGAGCTGGTTTAGCATCATGGATATGGATTTTTGGTAATCCATTTGTGAATTTATAAGTTTGATTAAAGATTTTATGTTGTTCTGATATTTCCTTTAATTCTATTTCTGGAAAAACTTTTTTTATCTCTTCTCTAAAATAAACATCCATTCCATAATTATCATCTACATGAAGGAACCCACCACCAATTAAATATTTATTAAGATTTTTTACTTCTTGTAAATTGAAATTAATATTTCCATGTCCAGTCATATGTAGAAATGGATAATTAAATATTTCTGGACTTCCAACTTCAACTACTTCTATACTTTCTATAATATTAGTTCCTATGTTTTGATTTGAAAATTCAATTAAATTTGGAAGAGCTGTTGGATTTGCATACCAATCTCCGCCACCATTATATTTTAAGATTGCGATTTTATATGTATTTTGTCCTAAACACAATAATGGAAGAAAAGCTAGTATGATTAAAGTTTTTTTCATCTAATTTCTTAAGTTAATTATATGGGTACTTATTACTCCAGCTGTTTCAGTTCTATATCTATCCTTACCTAAACTAATTTCTTTAAAATTATTTTCTATTGCATAATTGGTTTCGGACATTGAAAAATCACCTTCAGGACCAATCAATATTAATGTATCCTCAGATACTTTTTGATTTTTAAGATAAACAGTATTTTCTTGATTGCAATGTGCAATATATTTATTGCTGTAATTTTTATCTGTTATTAGTTCTCTAAATTTAGTTGGATTATTGATTTTTGGTAGGTGAAATTTTAGTGATTGCTTCATTGCAGATTTAAGTATTCTTTTACATCTTTCTAGTTTTATCACTTTTCGTTCTGAACGTTCACAAATAATTGGAGTAATTTCGTCAATGCCTATTTCAGTTGCTTTTTCTAGAAACCATTCAAACCTATCTATATTTTTAGTAGGTGCAATTCCAACATGTAATATGTAGTTATGAGATTTTAGTTTTCTTTCTTTTGATAAAATTTTAACTATTGCTTGAAGTTTATTAATACTTATAATTTCTCCAGTCACAAATAGCCCTTTTCCATTTGTAAAATACATTTTATCTCCAATATCTTTTCGCAAAACTTTAATGGCATGTCTGCTCTCTTCATTAGAAAGTTTTATTTCATTATCAAAGTTATCACAAAAGAATAATTGCATATATTAAAAAATTGAAAACACTATAATTCGTAAGCTAAAAATATTTACAGATGTTTTTTAGGTGCTGCACTAAGAATTTCATCATTTGCATTTTTAGCAAACTGCTCAAAGTTTTTATTAAAGGCATCTGCTAACTCATTAGCTTTCTTAATGTACTCTAATTGATCTTCCCAAGTATTTATTGGGCTTAGAATATCTTTAGGTACATTAGGACATGAAGTTGGCATATTTAAACCAAATACTTTGTGTTTCACATATTTTACATCTTCCATTTCATTATCTAAAATAGCAGTAATCATTGCTCTTGTATATTTTAATGAAATTCTCTCTCCAATTCCATATTCACCTCCAGACCAACCTGTATTTATTAGCCATACATTTACATTATGATTTGTTATTTTTTCCCCTAGCATTTCAGCATATTTTGTTGGATGAAGTGGCATAAATGGAGCGCCGAAGCAAGCAGAAAATGTTGTTTGAGGTTCTGTAATTCCAGCTTCAGTTCCTGCAACTTTTGCAGTATATCCAGATATAAAATGGTACATAGCTTGTCCCTTTGTTAATTTAGATACTGGTGGTAATACCCCAAAAGCATCAGCAGTTAAAAAGAAGATGTTTTTTATGTTTTTACCTAGCGAAGGAATTGCAATGTTTTTAATATGTTCAATAGGGTATGAGACTCTTGTATTTTCAGTGATTGTTGTGTCTTCATAATTTACTTTGTTAGTTCCTTTAAAAAAAGAAATATTTTCTAAAAGTGCCCCTTCTTTGATAGCAGAATATATATCTGGTTCTTTCTCTTGTGATAAATCAATACATTTTGCATAACACCCTCCTTCAAAATTAAAGACTGTATCACCATCCCAACCATGTTCATCATCACCAATAAGATGTCTTGTTGGATCTGCTGATAAAGTAGTTTTGCCTGTGCCTGATAATCCGAAAAAAATTGAGGTATCATTTTTCTTACCTATATTAGCACTACAATGCATAGGTAACACATTATACTCAACTGGAAGAATAAAATTTAATGCTGAAAAAATCCCTTTCTTAATTTCTCCAGTATATCCAGTTCCTCCAATAAGTATTATTTTTTTTGTAAAATTTAAGATTGCAAAGTTTTCCTGTCTTGTTCCATCAGTTTTTGGATCTGCTAGAAATCCTGGAGCATTTAATATTAGCCATTCATGAGAAAATCTATTTATTTCTTTATCATCTGGTCTTAAAAACATATTATAAGCAAATAGATTACTCCATGCATATTCATTAACGACACGAATATTTAGTTTGTATTTTTCATCTGCACAAGCATAAGCATCTCTAACATAAATTTCTTTATTAGTTAAATAACTAACTACTTTCTTATATAAAATATCAAAATCATGTTCATTAAATTCAAGGTTTGTCTTCCCCCACCAAACAGTATTATTAGTTATCTTATCCTTTACAATAAATCGATCCATAGGGGATCTACCTGTGAATTTACCAGTATTTATTGTAATCGCCTTTTGTGAAGTTAATTTTGCTTGTCCTTCTTTTAACGAGATTGCTATTAATTCACTTGGAGTGAGATTCCAATGTGCTGTAGAGTTTTTTATTCCTAAATCAGATATGGTAGCATTCTCTGCTCTCTTTCCTGTTTCGGTCATAATTTGTCTTATTTGTTTAAGAGCATACAAAGTTATATTTTATAATTTATTACCCTATTAGTTTATGACATCTTTTTGATGGTTTAGAATAAAACAATAAATTAGCGGCTTAAAAAATAATTCTAAAAATGAAAAAAATTCTTGTTATTGGTTCTGGAAAATCTGCAGTGACTTTAATTGATTATCTTTTAAATGAGAGTGTAAATAGTAATTGGAATATTACAATTGCTGATTATAATATAGATCATGCATTAAAATCTGCTAAAAATCATATTAATTCTAGACCAATATCTTTTGATATTAATGATGTTAATCAAAGAAATCAAGAAATAGATAGAGCAGATATTGTTGTATCAATGTTACCAGCAAGTATGCATCTTCTGGTTGCTAAGGCCTGTATAAGTTTTAAAAAAAATTTAGTTACAGCCTCTTATGTTTCAAAAGAAATATATGAATTAGATAATCTTGCAAAAGAAAATGGGATTATTTTATTAAATGAGATAGGTCTTGATCCTGGAATTGATCATATGTCTGCAATGAAAGTAATTGATGATTTGAAATCTTTAGGTGCTAACATAATATCTTTTAAATCGTTCTGTGGTGGACTGATTCATCCTAATTTTGATAATAATCCTTGGAATTATAAGTTTACTTGGAATCCTAGAAATGTTGTTCTTGCTGGTCAAGGAACTGCTCAGTATCTCTTAGATAAAAATTATAAATATATTCCATATAATAAACTATTTAAAAGAACTGAAATTGTCAATATTCTTAATGAAGGTGAATTTGAAGCATATGCTAATCGAGATTCATTGTCATATCGCGAATCATACGGACTAGACAATATTTCTACTATTTTTAGAGGAACACTAAGAAAAAAGGGGTTTTGTAAAGCATGGGATATTTTTGTTCAACTTGGCATGACTTCTGATGAATATAAGATTACTAATTCTGAACCTATGAAGTGTAGTGATTTTACTAAACTATTCTTACCAAAGAATGATAATCTGTCATTAGCAGAAAATTTATGTAGTTACCTATCTATTGCTAAAAACTCTGATGAGTTTAAAAAAATTGAATGGCTTGGGATTTTTTCAAATGATATTTTAGGTTTAGATTCAGCTACACCAGCTCAATTTTTACAATTAATTACAGAAAAAAAATTATCATTAGAAGATAATGATAAAGATATGATTGTAATGCAACATCAGTTTAAATTCTCTATAAATGACAAGTTTAAAAGATTAAATTCTTCATTAATTGTATACGGAGATAATCAAAGAAATACTGCGATGGCAAAAACTGTTGGTTTACCTGTTGCCATTTCAGTCAAGTTAATTTTAAATGGTTCTATTAAATCTGTTGGCGTCAAAATACCTACAAGTAAAGATATTTATATTCCTATTTTAAAAGAATTAGAAGAAAATGGGGTAAATTTTATTGAGGAATATAGCGATTTAAAATAATCCTAAGATGGAGATTTACTGTACTATAAACTATGGTTTATTTATTATATAAAGAATTAGTTTAAGTCTAATAATTCTTTAGAAATTTCTACTTCCATTATTTTTTCTTTAACATCTATTTTCTTTATAAATTGTTCATGCTTAGGAAAACAGAATTCTTTTCCATCCTTATTTACATAAATTAATTGTTGAGCAGTTTGTGAATTAATATATGTGATTTTCCCTAATTCTCCCATTTTGACATCTATTATTGTAAAACCTAAAAGTTGCTTCTCTGTAAATCCATTGTTGTTTTCTACTAGTGAAAGTTCATTTGGTAAAAACACTGCTTTTTTAAGTATTTTTTTAGCTTCTTTTTCTGAATTTATATCTTTAAACTTTACAAGTATAATATTTGGTTTAGTTGACCTAACTCTATCTACAAAAAATGGTATTAGATTATTATCTAAGTTAATTAAAAAATATTTAATAGAAGAAAAATTAAAAGGGATGTCATCATCATTATAGATATTTACATCCCCTTTGTATCCGTGTAATTTAAAAACTGTTCCTACTAAGAAGCAATCTTTATTTTGCATTTTTTATAATTAAGATTCTTCTTTTTTCTCTTTTTTTGATTCCTCAGCAGCAGGAGCTTCTTCAGCAGCAGGAGTTTCTTCAGTAGCAGGAG
>TARA_B110000438_G_scaffold24727_1_pt1 | contig 12139 bp, 9 predicted proteins | sample TARA_B110000438 | Tara Oceans TARA_B110000438 (sample SAMEA4398413) | marine metagenome | biome: Polar Biome; feature: [MES] marine water layer (ENVO:01000295) within the mesopelagic zone...; material: water (ENVO:00002006), including particulate matter (ENVO:01000060) such as...... | reverse complement strand
CTGGAAAAGGGTGTCGGTAGACCATGTCATAAGGGAGTCCTAGTTCAAGACCTATTTTTCTTACTTCATCTTTAAACAGTTCACGCAATGGTTCCACTAGGCCCATGCGCATATCGTCAGGTAATCCACCCACGTTGTGGTGAGACTTTATGACATGAGCTTTTCCTGTCTTCGACCCCGCGGATTCGATAACATCTGGATAGATAGTGCCTTGGGCAAGCCAATTCACATTTTTTAATTTTCCTGCTTCTTCTTCGAATACTTCAATAAACGTATTGCCAATTACTTTTCGTTTTTCCTCCGGGTCTGTGACACCTGCCAGACCCGAGAGAAACTTAGTTTCAGCATCTGCTCGAAGCACTTTTATGCCCATATTATTAGCAAAGGTAGACATCACCTGATCACCTTCGTTGAGCCTTAGTAGTCCGTTGTCAACAAACACGCAAGTCAGTTGATCGCCAATTGCTTTATGCAAGAGCGCGGCAACCACCGAAGAATCAACACCTCCAGACAAGCCCAGTAGAACTTTATCTGCCCCGACCTTGTTGCGGACGGTAGTAATCGCATCCTCAATAATAGTTTCGGCGGTCCAAAGCGATTCGCAACCACAAATATCATGTACGAACCTTTCAAGAATATTTTGACCCTGCAGGGTATGAGTCACTTCCGGATGGAACTGAATACCATAGAGCTTTCGCCTTTCATCACACATTGAAGCAACAGGTGCACTCTCTGTGCGTGCGACTACTTGAAAACCTTCCGGAGCTTCAGTTACCTTATCCCCATGGCTCATCCATACATCGAGCTGTGAATTGCCAGTATTTGCAAGCCTATCCTCAATACCATCTAGCAATTTACTACTGCCTGTAACCTCAACCTGGGCAAAACCAAATTCAGATTTATCTGATGCTTTTACTTTCCCACCAAACTCTTCAGCCATAGTTTGCATGCCATAGCATATTCCCAATATCGGGACGCCGTAATCATAGACAACGGCGCTAGCCCGAGGCGATACCTCAGTGTGAGCTGACTCAGGACTACCAGAAAAGATAATACCTTGAGGATCAAATTCGGTTAGATGCTCTTCCTCAACCGCATAATCCCAAATTTCGCAATAAACTCCTGCCTCGCGAACTCGCCGCGCAATTAGCTGAGTATATTGGGAGCCGAAATCCAGAATGAGAATCTTCTGGGAATGAATATTTGCTGTCATTTTGCTAATCAGTTATCTGGAATCTAAAATAAAGTTGGGCTTTATGTTCATGCAATCCGAGCCAGAATAAATCAGATATAGACACAAGCTGAATATGCGACTCGATTGCTAACTCATTCTAAAAGGTGTCTAGGTAAGTAGTTTAGCATCTTAACTAACGCGGTAGTTGGGTGCTTCCTTTGTAATGCTCACGTCGTGAACATGGGATTCTGACATCCCGGCTCCAGTAATTTTGACGAACTGCGTCTTTGTCCGCATTTCAGCAATATCCTTACACCCTGTATAACCCATTGAAGAGCGTAGCCCACCCATCATCTGATGAACGATGGCAGACATAGGTCCTTTATAGGGAACCCTGCCTTCGATGCCTTCTGGAACTAGCTTTTCAGTGCCAGATTCAATGTCTTGAAAATAACGATCGCTGGATCCTTGAGAGTGCGACATGGCTCCTAGTGAACCCATACCCCGATAGGCCTTATAACTTCTACCTTGATAAAGTTCCACTTCACCAGGTGCTTCTTCAGACCCTGCTAATAGACTCCCTATCATTACTACGTTAGCGCCAGCAGCAATCACCTTGGCAATGTCACCGGAATATCGAATCCCGCCATCGGAGATAACACAGACATCAGTTCCTTTTACTGCTTCGACCACATTTGAAACTGCTGTTATTTGAGGAACGCCTACACCAGTAACGATCCGGGTCGTACAGATGGAGCCTGGGCCGATTCCAACTTTCACTGCATCTGCACCGGCTTTTATTAGATCTTTTGCAGCGTCGGCGGTAGCAATGTTGCCACCAACCACTGGGATCTCTGGATATCTGGTTTTAATGGACCTAACTTGATCAATCACACCCTGGGAATGTCCATGGGCCGTGTCTACAACAATTATATCGACTCCCGCTTCGATAATCGCATCCACTCGATCCGCAGCATCTGCACCTGTTCCAACTGCAGCCGCAGATCGAAGTCTTCCCATATCATCCTTAGCTGCATTGGGAAAATCTTCCGACTTCCGAATATCTTTTAAGGTTATTAGCCCCTTTAACTCAAAACCACCGTTTACAACCAAAATCTTTTCAATACGATGACGATGCAGTAGTTCTTTCACTTCATCAAGTTCGAAATTTTCGCCAACAGTCACCAATTTGTCCTTTGGTGTCATGATGGTATCAATGGTTGCGTCTAGGTTGACCTCGAAACGAACATCTCGACTGGTAACAATACCCGCCAAACCAGCGCTATCTAAAACTGGCATACCCGAAATATCGTTTTCTTTCATTAATGCGACTAAATCTCTGATAGTTGCAGTTACAGGAATGGTGAATGGGTCGCGCACCACTCCGCTTTCATATTTTTTTACGAGGCGAACTTCGCGAGCTTGTTTGTCGATGCCCATGCTCTTATGGATTACACCTAGGCCACCTTCTTGAGCCATCGCAATAGCCAAGCGAGATTCCGTCACGGTATCCATTGCCGATGAAATCAAAGGGATGTTTAACGCGATTGAACGCGTTAAATTGGATTCTAGGTTAACCGACTTAGGGAGAACATTTGAATGGGCAGGGAGCAGCAAAACATCATCGAATGTTAGAGCCTCTTCAGCAATACGTAACATAAGATTACCACTATTCGCAAAAACGGCATTATACAGACGGGCTTTAACCTTGTACAGAAGGAACTTCAACCAGAGTTATTCAGGCTGGTCTATTCATTCACACCTCAAGACAATTAATTACGGCTATAGCGTAAAATATTGGTTTTAGCTAAGCTATGCAGACTAAGAAATCTATCTCTACACTCGCCATCCTTAACTTCTGAGACGCCGGAATGGACAAAAAAAAACAATCAAACTTAGTCATTCAGAAATTAGTACAGGAACCTACCGTACATTTTTTTCTCATGGCAGTAGTAATATTTGTAATTTATGCAATTTCGCAAACTAACAGAGAAAATCTACTGGAAGTGGATCAACGAGAAATTGACGCGCGAGTATTCATACAGGAAATGACTACGGGCCAGCCTTTAAATGATGAGCAACGACAGTTTATTGCATCTAACTATGTTGAAGAACAGATACTTGTTAGAGAGGCAATCGCTTTAGGCCTGGACAATGATGCAAGAGTTCACGACATGCTTGCACAGAAAATGCGCCATGTTTTAAGCGGGGACGTTATACAACCCGCCGCTGATGATCTAAACAGTTATTATGAAGAAAACCTGGAGCGTTATCGAACTCTGCCTTTGGTATCGGTGAACGAGCTCGTCCTGAATACTCAAGATGAGCTGAGCGCAGAGGTCCAAGCCTTTCTAGACTCGGGCTCTGATGCAGAAATGATTTTAGCGGCAACTGCTGGCGATGAGGCTCCACTGCCAAATGTAAATCGCATCGACTTGGCGAATATTTTTAGCCCAGAGTTTAGCGAACAAGTTTTTAATGCAGAGTCTGAGAGCTGGGTTGGCCCATATTCTAGTAATCGTGGTCAGCATTGGCTGAAGATCATTGAACGTAGCGAAGCAAATTTACCCCCGTTAAACGAAATCACTGATCGAGTGAGACTAGACTGGATTGCCGAAGAAGAAGAAATATTGCTTCAACAAGAAGTCGACAAACTTTGGAATCAGTACACGATTGTTGTTGTCAATGAAGAAAATTAGTCGTTTATTAATAATACTGTTATCGCAGTCTATGCTGCCAACTATTGCCTCTGCTCACGATATAGATGTTACTGGTGTGGCGCGGGTATTGATGTATGAGCAGGAAAACAATACATATCAACTTTCTATTGTCGACCAACAAGTTCCTCCAATTTTCAACATAGAAAGAATATTACCAGAACGCTGCACAAGTTTAGACCCAAGTCGATTTAGTTATCGCTTCCAGTGCCAACCAAAATTAAACGTGGAAGACAGCATTACCTTTCCCTGGAGTTTTGAAGGAGTCGTTGTAATCGCGCAATGGGGTGACGGCAGTGACGTCTCTGGATTCTTTCCCGGCGACGGGAGCTTTGTAGAAGTTCCTCTTGCTCAGTTAAAAGCTGGAGCAGCCTCAATTTCAAGTTTAGCGATTACTTATCTTGAATTAGGTGCTGAACATATATTATTTGGAATTGACCACTTATTATTCGTTCTAGGATTGCTTTTGTTACTCCAAGGTTTTTGGAAATTGATTAAAACAATTACCGCTTTCACAATCGCTCACAGCATTACCCTTGCTTTTGCTGTGCTTGGGATTTTTCCCGTTCCAAATGCACCTATTGAGGTTTTAATCGCCTTATCTATCGTTTTTCTCGCTCGAGAAGTCATCATGGGACAGAGAGGTCATTTAACACTCGTTCATTCGAAACCGTGGATTGTAGCTTTCATTTTTGGGTTGTTTCATGGATTTGGGTTTGCGGGAGCTCTCGGAGAATTAGGGCTCAGTGACGCCGACATACCTCTTGCATTGCTCTTCTTCAACCTTGGAGTTGAAGCCGGCCAAGTGGCATTTATTGCACTATTGCTTGCTGCCAATCTGTTGTTCATGAAATTCTCAAAAGACCTAATCCCAAGCATGCAAAGAGGGCTTGCCTATGGTCTTGGTGGCATTGCAATGTTTTGGTTCTTGGAGCGCATTCCTGCACTGGTCATAGTTTGATGAACGCAGAAAGAAGCGTTGATATTGTTATAGTGGGCGCCGGATTTGCGGGCATGTATGCCCTCTACAAAATGCGGCGACTCGGCTTCGATGTTCAAGTCTACGAAGCCGGTGGAGGCGTTGGTGGAACCTGGTATTGGAATCGCTATCCGGGTGCCCGATGCGACGTGAATAGCTTAGAATATTCTTATCAGTTTTCAGATGACTTGCAACAAGAATGGAACTGGTCTGAAAAGTATTCATCTCAACCAGAAATTCTTGACTACGCAAATCACGTTGCCGATCGTTTTGACCTGCGTGACAGCATTCAATTTAATACCCGAATTGTCAGTTTGCAATTTGATGAAAGCAGGAAACTTTGGCTCGGTGAAACGGAGCAAGGAGAATATTTTCTTGCTCACTACTGCATCATGGCAACTGGTTGTCTATCAAAACAAAATATTCCAGAATTTAAAGGACTAGAAAACTATTCCGGTGAGTTATTACACACTGGTCAATGGCCCCATGGGGAAGTAGATTTTAGCGGGAAGTCTGTGGGCATCATTGGCACTGGTTCTTCTGCAATTCAATCTATACCGATAATTGCTCAGCAAGCGCGAAAGCTCACAGTTTTTCAGCGCACAGCGAGCTTTTCTATTCCAGCGCATAACTCGGCTATGGATAAAGCTTATGAGCGGGAAATAAAAGCTAACTATGCCGAGTTTAGAGAACAGAACGCCCAGCGCTATGCAGCCTTGAACAACAAGCCTAATCCAGCATCTGCCTTAGAAATAAGTGAAAGTGATAGGGAAACAATCTACGAACAACGGTGGCTCGATGGAGGCCTACCATTTCTAGCGAGCTTCAATGATCTTGGCATCAATGCTACTGCAAATGCTACGGCAGCAGATTTTGTGCATCGAAAAATAAAGCAGATCGTTACTGACCCGAAAGTCGCAGCGATGCTTTGTCCGGAAACTGTTATGGGGTGCAAGCGCTTATGTGTCGATACCAACTACTACGCAACTTTTAATCAAGATAATGTTGAGCTAGTTGACGTCAATGCATCAGCGATTGAGTGCATAACGAAAACTGGCCTGAAAACAACCAGCACAGAATATCAGTTTGATTCGCTCATCCTAGCAACAGGTTTCGATGCTATGACTGGCGCACTTCTCTCTATCGACATAAAAGGACCATCAAATCAAACCCTCAAAGACCATTGGCAGGATGGACCAACTAATTTTCTTGGCCTATCCATCAATGGTTTCCCTAATCTCTTTATGATCACAGGACCAGGTAGTCCTTCAGTCCTGGCAAATATGATTGTTGCTATTGAACAACATGTCGATTTTATTGCTGATCTTTTGGTTTCAATGCGTGATGCAAATCAAATGCGGGTAGAAGCGAGTCTCGAAGCAGAACTGAGTTGGGTTGAAACGGTAAACCGAATTGCTGATCAAACTTTATTTCCCCGGGGCTGCAAGTCTTGGTACACCGGTTCAAATATCCCTGGCAAGCCTCGTGTTTTTATGCCCTATCTTGGCTACCCTTCCTACGTAGAAAAATGTAACAAAATAGCGGCAGAAGGTTATCGTGGATTCGATTTTGCTTAGTGTGTTCTGATGATTTCACCTTACGCCGATGGAATAAATCGAGGACTCCGTTAATCTTTATTTCCTCGCTATTAATTTATTGATTTTGATATTGCTGGTGACAGCTTTCACAGGGAGGGTATAGTAAATTATTCCCTGCTTCCGACAAAGCCTCTTCATTTCGAGCCTCAACTGCAGCGATAACGGCTCTGGCGGCTGCAATCATTTGACTGTTATACGATTGCCACTCGATTTCTTGCGCTAAGCGCTCTTCACCCTCCCCCGCACCGCCACGGGCTAGTAAACCGCCGGCACCTATAACCGAGAGCGCTGCATTCTGGACCTCTAGCCACTGAGCATCGCTTTCCAGTTGATAGGCACCCCAAATGATCGCTGTGGTTGGAGTAATTATTCCATTCATAATCTCTTTAACAGAGAGCAGAGGTGACGAGCTATCTTCGTCTTGGGAAACACTAGACGAGCTCAAACCAAAAATCACTAACCCTATGATAATATTGATTTTTATTTTCATTTTTACAGCGGCCTCTATTCTCTAAACCATCAAATTCTGGCAAAATCTTGAATAAGGAATGATACACACCAATTCTTAAATTTCTTCTATTTTCCAAGCTTTTTATTTTAAACTAAAGTACTTCAAATCGTCTGATTTCATTAAACATTTTGTGACAAATCTGCTTTAATCTGTGCTTATTCTTACCTCTCTTGTTAAGCCACTAACATGATTGCGGCGGAGATGCTCACAAACCTTTTAACTTAAGGGAATTGCTCCATGAAAATTTTCTCTCTAAAGAAATTTCTTACAGTCTGCTGGTTAACAATTTCAGTTACTCAGGCAAATGCAGATTTGTGGGACGAAGTAGAACATGGCTACGCTGATAGCGATGGCGTGAGCATTCACTATGCCACTATCGGAGAAGGCCCCTTAGTAGTCATGATCCATGGCTTTCCTGACTTTTGGTACAGCTGGCGCCACCAAATGGAAGGCTTAAAGGATAGCTTTAAAGTAGTTGCTATTGATCAACGTGGCTACAACCTAAGTGATAAGCCAGAAGGCAATGAAAACTACAGTATGCGTCACCTGGTAGGAGATGTAGCAGCGGTAATCAGGCACTTGGGAGAGGAAAAGGCAACCATAGTGGGTCATGATTGGGGCGGTAGTGTTTCCTGGCAATTTGCTTTTGCTTTACCACAAATGGTCGAAAATTTGGTCATACTAAACCTCCCGCATCCTAATGGAATGGCACGAGAATTATCTTCAAATGCCGAACAACAAGAAAACAGCAGTTATGCTCGCACTTTCATCGAGGGCTCATCGTCTGACCCTGACATCTTATTCGGTGGTCCTATGACTGCAGAAACTCTGTCATTTTGGGTAGCAGATGCAGAAGCGAGAGAGAAATACACCCAAGCATTTCAAAAGTCTAGCTTTGATGGAATGCTTGCTTACTATAAGCAGAACTATCCAAGACCTAGCTCCAGTTCCACGGCGCCCCCAAAAGCACCTCAACTTAATGTTCCTTTGTTAGTGTTTCACGGGTTGCAGGACACCGCACTTCATTCTGACGGATTAAATAACACCTGGGATTGGAATGACAAAGATACCACTATAGTATCGGCTCCTACGGCAAATCATTTTGTGCAACAAGACGCAGCAGAACTAGTCACTTCGACAATAAAATGGTGGCTAGAGGCAAGACAATAAACCGTAAATATCGCCATTTATGACGATACGCATTATTAGCAATTCGATTTACTATTTCACCATTTCGTACTATGAGGACTAGAAATGAAAAAAACTTTACTAACTATACTTAGCCTATTCGTGAGCTCTCAGGTTTTCGCTGCTGATGCAGCAGCAACTCGAGAAAAAGTTGAACAAGCTTTAGGCGGAAGCATTCGCGACGAAGCAGAAGTTACACGTGACACTAACCGGAAACCAGCAGAAGTTTTAGAATTCTTCGGCCTCGAAGATGATATGAAAGTATTAGAAATATCGCCAGCGACTGGTTACTGGTCTAAATTTGTAGGCCCTACTCTATGCAACAACGGCGGAGAATTAGTTTTTTCAGTTGGTGTCAATAGCGCTTTCAAAAGTAATGTTATGACTCTTGATGGACTGGGCTGTTCTTCAGCGATTAATGATGAAATTAGTCTAGGCGACATTCCAACATTTTCCTTCGATGATGATCAATTCGATATGGTTCTAACTTTTTGGAACCTGCACAACCCTTCAGCAGAAGGTCGTAGAAATATGAATGAAGCCGTATTCAATGCGCTTAAATCCGGGGGAATCTATGGCGCTGTGGACCACACCCGTCGCCATTTAGAGCCTACTTCAAGGGCCGCACAAAATGGCCGTCGACTGGACCCAGTGTTGGTTATCAAAGAAATGATTGATGTTGGATTTGAATTCGTAGATTTCAGTCCCATGCATTACCATGCGGAAGACAATCTAATGCAAGAAGTTGGCACTCCAGGAGTCAGGGGAAATACAGACCGATTTACTCTAAAATTCCGCAAGCCTTAAGTAATTTTAGTTAAAAAAGGGAGACTATGTCTCCCTTTTTTGTCTCTGCTTTATCGGCAATTAGGCCCACAAAAAAATTAGCAAGAAAACAGACAAATACCATGACTTCAATTATTTACCCTACTACTAACCTGAAACAACTTGAGCAGCTCAATATCGTAAAAGGTGAAGGCATTTATGTTTATGACGATGCTGGTAATCAGTATTTAGAAGGGTTAGCTGGCCTTTGGTGCGCTTCATTAGGTTATGGAAATGAAGAACTTATCGATGCCATTACACAACAATTAAAAACCTTGTCTTACTCCCACATGTTTGGTGGTAGAACTCACAATGTAGTGATGCAATTAGCTGACAAGCTGAATGAAATGCTGCCTGTTGAAAATGGTAAAGTTTTTTTTGCGAATTCTGGCAGTGAGGCAAATGACTCACACATGAAAATGCTGCGGTATTACTTCAACGTAACTGGAGAGCCGCAAAAGAAAAAGATCATTGCACTCGAGCGGTCGTATCATGGTGTCACTCTTGCAGCAGCCTCGCTGACTGGACTGCCAGCTAACCACACTCACTTTTCTTTACCAGTTAAAGAGTTGGGTATTTTACGTACCGACTCACCGCATTACTATAGAAGTAGAATAGACAATGAATCTGAGCGAGAGTTTTGCACGCGTATTCTCAACAACCTAGAAGAATTAATAATAAAAGAAGGTCCAGAAACAATTGCCGCTTTTATCGCAGAACCAATCGGTGGGGCAAGTGGAGTTGTCGTCCCGCCAGATAGTTACTTTCCTGAAGTAGAAACCCTTCTAACCAAGTATGACATTATGCTGTGGAGTGATGAGGTTATTTGCGGATTTGGTCGAACCGGAAATGATTTCGGTTGTGAAACTATGGGTTTTAAACCTCAATTACTTTCGCTTGCCAAGCAATTATCTTCCGCTTATCTGCCAATCAGTGCCAGCGTAATACCAGACTATATGTATGAAGCTATGGTAGAGCCTAGCTCTCAAGTGGGAGTATTTGGCCATGGCTACACCTATTCAGGGCACCCAGCAGCCTGCGCCGCAGCGTTAAAGACTTTGGAAATATACCAGAGAGACAAACTTTTTGAACATGCCCGAGAAATGGGTAGCTACATGCAGAATCGCTTAAGGGAATTTTCAGACCATCCAATAGTCGGTGAAGTCAGAGGCCGAGGGCTATTAGCCGCCGTAGAATTGGTTGCCAACAAAAATACCGGAGAGAGTTTTGAAGATGCTAGCGTTGGGGCATTTGCCAAGCAATCCTGCCAGGATCATGGTTTATTAATTAGGGCTGTGGGCGGCAATTCAATTGCATTCTGCCCGCCACTAATTATTAACACTGAACAAATCGATGAAATGATTGAAAAGTTCAGTCAAGCCTTACAAATAACGCTCGATTACGTTTCCGCTGAAGGATTAATTAAACACTGAGTTTACGAGAATATTACTATGGAATTAATAGTCAGAACCGTCATTTTATTTTGTTGTGTCACCTTAGCCGCTTGTAGTCAGGAAGATTCTTCGAATGTAACGAATAACACTGCAAATCAAAACGTTGACCTGATCCTAACAAACGGCAAAGTACTGACTGTCGATGATCAGTTTTCGATTCAAGACACAGTAGTTGTCAATGACGGCAGGATAGTTGCTACCGGCGATGCATCACTAACATCACAATATGCCAGCGATAACGTAGTCGACTTAGATGGCAAAGTGCTCATGCCTGGGTTTAATGATTCCCACACTCATATCCGTGGTCGCCCTCAACGCTATATTGAACTAGGAGACGTCACTTCAATTGTAGAGATTCAGGAATTAATTCAAGCCAAAATTGTTGAAATAGGCGAAGGTGAATGGATAACAGGTTACGGCTGGTCCGAAGATGAACTCGACGAAGGCAGAAGACCTTTGCGAACCGACCTGGACTTAGTAGCTCCAAATAACCCAGTTACTTTAACTAGAGCTGGCGGGCATAGTGCTGTAGTTAACAGTCTCGCCTTGGAACTAGCCGATGTAACGCTTGAAACCCCGCAACCTGACGGCGGAGTTATAGAACGCGGTGATGATGGGCAGCTCAATGGAGTAATCCGCGAGCGACAAGAAATTGTTGGACGCCTGGTTCCTGACTCTACTTATGATGAGCTCATCTCTAGCCTGGAAGTTAACTTAAACGATTTGCTCAGCATGGGAATTACTTCAATTACAGATGCTTCAAAACCGCCTAGTCAATTCGCCATGTGGGAAGAACTTTATGAAAATACCGAACTTTCATTGCCTCGCTCAGCAGTGCAGTTCCAGTGGTTCGATTTAGAGGGTATTAATGAAGTCAAAGCGCGGGTTGGGGATGGTACCGACTTCCTGAGAGTTGGCCCTATAAAGGTATTCGCCGATGGCGGATTTACCGGGCCAGCAGCTTACACATTGGAGCCTTATCATAATCAGGGTGAATATCGTGGCTACCTGAACATGCCTGAAGGAGAATTAGTTGCTCACTTAAATGAAATTCATGATGCGGGATGGCAAATGGGAATTCATGCTATCGGTGATGCAGCTATCGTCTTGGTAGTAAACACATTAGCTGATGCGCTTGAACGCAATCCCCGTGAAGATCACCGCCATTATCTAAACCATTTTTCCATGCGACCACCCGAGCTAACTATGGAACTTATGGCCCAGCACAAAATTCATATCACTCAACAGCCGAATTTTACTTACACTCTGGAAGGTCGATATGTAGAAAACCTAGATGGCTGGCGCTTACAGCATAATAATCCTGTGCGCTCTCCAATGGATCATGGCATTACAGTCGCCATATCAAGTGACATACTGCCAATTGGTCCTATGGTTGGAATTTACGCAGCAACTACACGTAAAGGAATGACAGGCGCTGTTTACGGACCAGACGAAATAATAAGTCGTGAAGAAGCTATTCGCGCTTACACACTGCTCGGAGCATTCCTCAATTTTGAAGAAGATGTTAAGGGCTCATTAGAACCAGGAAAATTTGCCGACATGGTCGTGCTCTCTGAAGATATTTTAACTATTGAAGAAGAGCGCATTATGGATATTGAGATCGAACAGACTTATGTTGACGGAAAATTAGTGTATAGCCTCGAGTAAGCGTGATTTACTGCAGCAAAAAAAA
>TARA_B110000438_G_scaffold24227_1_pt1 | contig 12175 bp, 13 predicted proteins | sample TARA_B110000438 | Tara Oceans TARA_B110000438 (sample SAMEA4398413) | marine metagenome | biome: Polar Biome; feature: [MES] marine water layer (ENVO:01000295) within the mesopelagic zone...; material: water (ENVO:00002006), including particulate matter (ENVO:01000060) such as...... | reverse complement strand
AGATATTATTTTACCAAAAAAAGAATTTGAATTATTTTTTTTATTGGCCTTAAAACCTGGAAAAGTATTTACTAGATATGAGATCATGAATAAAGTTTGGGGTTCCAATGTTATAGTAGGGGACAGAACAATTGATGTTCATATTAGAAAATTAAGAGAAAAAATCGGAGATTTATACTTTAAAACAGTAAAAGGGGTAGGCTATAAGTTTGTCCAGTAATTTTATGCCATTGTTCAATAAATCTAAGGTTCAGTCATTATTTATCTCAGTTATTCTTAGTTTTCTATTGATAACAACCCTTTTGATTTATAACTATTTATCTGACGATGATATAAAGCATTTACTAGTTCTTATTATACCATTGTTCACATTTTCCTTTTTGATAGTTTATCTATATTTAGAATTCTACTTATTTAAAAAAATAAAAAATTTATATCGAAATTTAATTCCAGAATATGAAAACTCTAAAAATTCATTAGTAAATACTAACATGGATCAATTAATGGAGGACTTAAAGAAATTTTCTAAAGAGAGCCAATCCGAAATAAAATCAATGCAAGAAAAAGAGAATTTTAGAAGAGATTTTATTGGAAACTTAGCACACGAATTAAAAACCCCTTTATTTACTTCTCAAAGTTATCTATTGACTTTAATTGATGGAGCATTAAAAGATGAAGAGGTTAATTTAAAGTATTTAAAGATTGCTGAAAAAGCAGTAGAAAGATTAATTTTTATTGTCAAAGATTTAGATTTGATAACAAAGTTAGAATCAGAAGGTTTAAAATTAGAGAAATCAAAGTTCAATATAATTTCTATAATAAATAATGTGTTTGAAATGTTAGAACTTCAAGCTGGTAAAAAGAAAATCACGTTAGCTTTAGGTTCAAAAAAAATAAAAGTAAATGTTAATGGAGATCAAGAGAAAATACATCAAGTATTAACTAATTTAATTGAAAATTCTGTTAAATATGGGAGAGAATCTGGAACAACTGAAGTTTCAGTTGAAAATATAGTTGAAAATAAAGTTATAGTTAGAATAACGGACAATGGTAATGGAATTCAAAAAGTACATCTACAAAGACTATTTGAAAGATTTTATAGAATAGATAATTCAGGTAGCAGAACTAGTGGAGGATCAGGACTAGGTCTAGCTATTGTTAAACATATAATTGATGCTCACAATGAAAAAATATACGTAGAAAGTGATTATGGTGTAGGGTCTGAATTTTCCTTTACTTTGGAGAAATCAAATTAATTATTTTTAAGTTTGTTTTACTCTAAAAAACTAATTCTTGGGTAGTAAAAATAAATTGAAAAAATTCATTGAAAACGAAAGTTTTTCAAATGTAATTCAGCCTGAAAGAAAAGAACTGCTTTCAGATAGTTTTATTTTTAGAGGGAATTGGAATAAACTTTACTTTAAAAATAATAATCCTATAATTGTTGAGCTTGGATGCGGTAAAGGAGAATATACAGTTAATTTGGCTAAATCAAATCCCAGTAAAAATTATATTGGTATAGATATTAAAGGAGCAAGATTTTGGAGAGGCGCTAAGACTTCTTTAGATGAAAATTTAGAAAATGTAGTTTTTTTAAGAACTCAAATTGAGTTGATTGATTTTGTTTTTGGAAAACAAGAAGTAAAAGAAATTTGGTTAACTTTTCCTGATCCTCAAATTAAATATCAAAGAAGAAAACATCGTTTAACTAATCCATTATTCTTGAACCGATACAAAAATATATTAGTTGATAAAGGAATGGTTCATTTAAAAACTGATAGTGAATTCCTACACGGATATACACTAGGTGTGTTGGAGGGAATGAGTATAAAACCATTATTTTCAAATCATGATATCTATAAGAATAATAATGCACCTGATGAAGTTATTAATATTAAAACCCATTATGAGAAATTGTTTTTAGAAACAAAGAAAAACATATCATATTTAAGATTCAGCTTCTAAAAATGATGGAAGATTTAAAAAAATCAGAATTTTTCAGTAAAGTATATAAGGTTGTTGCATTAATTCCAATTGGAAGAGTAACAACTTATGGAGCAATTGCCAATTTTCTAGGATCTAAAAAAAGCGCAAGAGCTGTAGGTTGGGCAATGAATGCTTCTCATCTCAATCATGATATCCCAGCTCACAGAGTAGTTAATAGGATCGGATTATTAACAGGAAAAAATCATTTCTTTGGGACTAATTTAATGAAACAACTATTAGAAAGCGAAGGAGTGTTGGTAAAAAATGATCAAGTATTAAATTTTGAAATTATTTTTTGGGATCCATCTATAGAATTACAATAAATTATATTCTTAAGCTTATATTTGTAAAGAAAATGTTTTTATCTTGAAACCAAACAAGGATAAAATTTTGTCTCTTTTAAGAACTATTCATTTAAATAATGAAAAGTTTGATATTGTTTCTAACAATGCAGTAACGAATGTTGTTGTATTTGACAATGAAATTTTAATTGATTTAGAAATCGAAAACCCGACCCTTCAATCTAAAAATAAAGTTAAAAAATTAATAAACGATACCATAAACGGTGATTTTCAGGATAATTGTGATATTAAAATTAATTTTAAAGTAGCTAAATCAGTAAATAAAACAATTCTAAATGATGAAAAAGTTTTAGAAAATGTTCAAAATATTATTGCTGTATCCTCAGGAAAAGGTGGGGTAGGTAAATCAACTGTTACTGCTAATCTTGCAATTTCTTTAAAGCATATGGGTTTTTCTGTTGGAATTTTAGATGCTGATATATACGGCCCATCAATTCCAATTATGTTTGATGTTGCAGATAAAAAACCTCTTGCAGTACAGATTGAAGATAAATCTAAAATGAAACCGGTAGAAAATTTTGGAATAAAAATTTTATCCATAGGATTTTTCACCAAAATGGATCAGGCAGTAATATGGAGAGGACCAATGGCTTCAAAAGCATTAAATCAAATGATTTTTGATGCAGATTGGGGTGAATTGGATTTTTTATTAATAGATTTGCCACCAGGAACTGGTGATATTCACTTAAGTATAATGCAAGCTTTACCTATTTCCGGATCAGTGGTAGTTAGTACCCCTCAAAATGTGGCTTTGATTGATGCTAGAAAGGGAGTGTCTATGTTTAGACAAGAAAACATAAATGTTCCAGTTTTGGGAATTATAGAAAACATGGCTTATTTTACACCTGAGGAATTACCCAATAATAAGTATTATTTATTTGGAAAAGAAGGTGCTAAAAATTTATCAAATGATTTAGAAGTGCCTTTTCTTGGTGAAGTTCCTTTAGTTCAAAGCATAAGAGAAGCTGGTGATCTTGGAAGACCTGCTTCACTACAAGAGGATTCTATAATTAATAAAGTTTTTAATGAAATATCAAAAAATATGATTTCTGAACTATTAATAAGAAATAAAAATCTTCCAGCTACTGAAGTGATTAAAATTAAAACCATGTCAGGTTGCTCGGCAATTAAATAAATATTATGAATAAAGATTTGTTAAAGAAAAAAGTAGAATTAGCTCTTGAAGAAATAAGACCTTTTCTATTATCTGATGGTGGGGATATTTCCCTTTTATCTATCGATAAAAATATTGTTAAAGTTCAGTTAATGGGAAATTGTGTTAGTTGTTCTGTTAATCAAATGACTTTGAAAAATGGAGTAGAAATGACTATCAAAAAATATGCTCCTCAAATTGAAGAAGTTATTAGTGTAGATTAGGTAAATGAATATAATTAAAACCGACATTTTAATAATTGGTGGGGGACCCACTGGATTATTTACAGTTTTTGAAGCAGGTTTATTAGGACTAAAATGTCATATAATCGATGCTTTAGCAAAACCTGGTGGCCAATGTTCAGAAATATATCCTAAAAAGCCAATATTTGATATTCCTGGAATTCCTGAAATTCTAGCTGGAAAATTAGTAGAAGATTTATTAGAACAAATAAAACCGTTTAGTCCTGGTTACACTTTAGCAGAATCTGCTGAAAAGTTAGAAAAACTAGAAGACGATTCTTTTAACGTTGTGACTAATAAGGGGACTATTCATAATGCTAAAGTTGTAGCTATAGCTGGTGGACTTGGTAGTTTTGAACCTAGAAAACCTGCAATAAATAATATTGAAAAATTTGAAGGAAAAGGTTTAGAATATATGGTAAAAGATCCTGAAATTTTTAAAAATAAAAATATAGTAATTTCTGGTGGAGGAGATTCAGCTTTGGATTGGACCATTGAACTTGAAAAGATTGCAAAAAAAGTTACTCTTATCCACCGAAGAACTGAATTTAGAGGAGCAATTGACTCGGTAGATAAAGTACAGAAATTAAAGAACAAATCTTTAATTGATGTGATTACACCAGCAGAAGTTATTGCTTTAAATGGTATGAATAATTTAAAAAGTTTAATCATTAAAATTAGAAATACTGAAAAAGAAATTAATACTGATTTTTTTATACCTCTTTTTGGTTTGATTCCCAAATTAGGTAAAATTGGGAACTGGGGTCTTCAAATTGAAAAAAATTCAATTTGTGTAAATAACGCTTTAGATTATCAAACAAATATTCCGGGTGTTTTTGCTATTGGTGATGTAAATACTTATCCAGGAAAATTAAAGTTAATTTTATGTGGTTTTCATGAAGCTACTTTAATGTGCCAGGCTGCTTTCAAAATTATTTATCCTAAAAAAAAGAATATTTTAAGATACACCACTGTTGCTGGGGTTAATGGATTTGATGGTTCTAAAAGAAAGTCAGAATCAGCAATAATTAAATCAATTGAATAATAGATGACTAATGATTTTATATATAATTCCAACACAAATAAAAATATTAAAGGAGTTTCTTCTTGGCAAGCACCCAGCAATATTGCTTTAATTAAATATTGGGGTAAAAAACTAAATCAAATTCCATTGAACTCTTCTTTGAGTATTACCTTAAATAATTGTTTTTCTCAAACAAAAATCTCGTACCAAAAAAGAATAAATAATAATAAAAATTTTATTTTTTTATTCGATGGTAATTTTAAACCTAGCTTTGAAGAGAAGTTAAACCAATTTTTCAAAAGAATTGAAATATATTGTCCTTATCTATCACAATTAGAGTTAAAAATTGAATCTATGAACTCTTTTCCTCACAGTAGTGGAATTGCTTCTTCAGCCTCCTCATATAGTGCTCTGTCGTTATGTATAATGGATATTGAAAAAAAATTAAATCCTTCTTTAGATAATAGCTTTTTTTTTCAAAAAGCTTCTTTTATCTCAAGATTAGGATCTGGAAGTGCTTGTAGAAGTATCATAGGATCTTTTTCAATTTGGGGAAAGACCAAACTCTATAAAGAAAGCAGTGATTTGTACGCTATCAAATATCCAAATAACATTCATAATGTTTTTGAAGGCATTTGCGATACAGTTCTTATGGTAGACAAAGAAAAAAAAGAAATTTCTAGTACAATTGGTCATCAATTAATGGAAGGGCATAGTTATTCTAAAGATCGTCTTGTTCAAGCTGAAAAAAATTTAGAAAAATTAAAAAATGCTTTAGAAAGTGGAGATTATGATCTGTTTATCAAGGTAGTTGAACTCGAAGCGTTGTCTTTGCATGCCATGATGATGACTTCCGACCCATATTTTATTTTGATAAAACCAAACACTCTAAATATAATCAATTTGATCTGGAGCTATAGAAAAAAAAACAAATCAAAAATCTGTTTTACTTTAGATGCTGGGGCAAATTTGCATTTGCTTTATCCTAAAAAAGAATATAAAATAGTTCAAAAATTTATTAAAAATGATTTAGTACAATTTTGTGAATCACAACAATTTATAAATGACAATATTGGTAATGGACCATTTAAATTGTAATTTTACTTTATGAAAGCTCCTTTATTTTATTCAAAAATATTGCTCTTCGGAGAATATGGAATTATTAAAAATTCAAAAGGCCTTTCAATTCCTTATAATTTTTACAAAGGAGGTTTGAAATTAGGAGATCTTGATTCTAAGATTGTTAAAAAATCAAATCTAAGTCTTTGTTTTTTTAGAGATTCATTAAAAAAAATAGATAGCTCAATTGTGGTTTTTAATTTCAATAAAATGAATAAAGATCTTTTTGATGGAATGTATTTTGATAGTACAATCCCTCAAGGTTATGGAGTTGGTAGTAGTGGAGCTTTAGTGGCAGCTTTTTATGATAGATATGCTGAAAATAAATATACTGTTTTAGAAAATTTAACAAGGGATAAAATATTGGTATTAAAAAATATTTTTTCAAAAATGGAGTCTCATTTTCATGGCAAATCTTCTGGATTAGACCCTCTAAATAGTTATTTAAGTTTACCTATATTAATACATTCAAAAAATCAAATTGAAACAACTGGGATTCCTCCTCAATCATCAAAAGGAAAAGGAGCAGTTTTTTTATTAGATAGTGGCGAATCTAGTGAAACAGCTCCAATGGTAGATGTTTTTTTCAAATCAATGAAAAATAAAAATTATAATAAAATTATCAGAGAAGATTTTATTAAAACAACAGATTCTTGTGTTGATAATTTTTTAGCAGGGGATTTTAAATCACTATTTTTTGATATTAAAAAATTATCACAGGTTGTTCTTGAAAATTTCAAACCTATGATTCCTCAAGATTTTCATAAGATTTGGGAAACAGGAATTGAATCAAACGATTATTTCTTAAAACTTTGTGGGTCAGGAGGAGGTGGTTATATATTGGGGTTCTCTCAAGATTTTGAAAAAGCAAAATCCGCACTAAAAAATTATAAACTAGAGTTAGTTTATAATTTTTAACTATCATGTTTGTTTCCTTAACAAATAACAATTTTTTTTTAAAAATATTAAGTTTATTTTCTTTAGTAAGAGGTTATAATATAATTTTTATAATTTTTGCTCAATTAGTCTCATCAATTTTTATTTTTTCAAATTCAAACAATATTTATCAAGTTCTTTTGGATGAAAATATTTGGTTTATTATTTTGTCCACCTCTACATCCATTTCTGCTGGATATATAATTAATAATTTTTATGATTCTGACAAAGATTTAATTAATCGTCCCTTAAAAACTATTTTGGAAAATGAAATTTCTGGTAGGACTAAATTATTTACTTATTTAATTTTAAATTTTTTTACCATCCTTTTTTCTATTTTAGTTTCATTAAAAGCATTGATTTTTTTTAGTTTTTATACATTGGGAATTTTCATTTATTCTATCAAGTTGAGTAGATATCTTTTTGTAGGAAACTTTCTTTCGGTAATGTTTGTAGTCACTCCTTTTTTTGCAATAACTGTATACTATAAAAATTTTTCTTTAGAAATATTCACTCATGCTATATTTCTTTTTTTCGTGATATTAATTAAAGAATTAATTAAAGATTTAGAGAATTTAAAGGGAGATTTCACCATGAACTATAAAACTATTCCTGTAATTTATGGAGAGAAATTGGCTAAATCTTATATCACTTTATATACAATTTTTGTGATTGGAATTTCTCTAAATCTAATCTTTAATTATGAAATTCATATGATGAAATTTTTCTATATACTTTCTATTCTTTTTTTTATTTTCTTTATTTATTTGTTGTTTAAATTTAGTGGAAGAAAATATTATGAGATATTACATAATTCTTTAAAAATTCTAATTACAGCAGGACTTTTTAGTATTATATTACACGGTTTTTAATTAACAGAATATGACAAGTGTATCTAAGATTAGATTGAACAAGTTTATTTCAAACTCAGGAATTTGCAATAGAAGGCAAGCTGATGAATATATAAGTCAAGGCAGGGTTTCTGTAAATGATAGCGTTGTCGATAAATTAGGATTCAAAGTTAATTTAACTGATAAAGTAAAATTTGATGGAAAGTGTGTATCACCAGTTAAAATGCTTTATATTATTTTAAACAAACCTAAAGGATTTCACTGTATAGCACCAAAAACAAATTCTAAAACTATCTTTTCCCTTTTATCCTCTATTGAAGATAAAAGCGTGAAGTCTATTGATTTTTTAAGAGAGCAACACAAAGGGATTATTGTAATTTCGAATGACAATCAATTTTCAAATAAAATAAAGATTAAAAAAAATTCTACTATTCAAATTTTTCACTTAAAATTAGATAAGATTTTTTTGGAAAAAGATTTGAAATCAATTAAAGTTTTTAATTTCAATGATAAATTAAGAATCAAATCAATAAATCATGTAGATGGTGCAAAAAAAAATGAACTGGGTATAGAAATTTTTATGGATTCAATAAAGGACTTAGAAAATCTATTTTTAGAGTTTAATTATAAAATAATTTCATGTGATAGAGTCCTTTTTTCTGGCTTAACAAAAAAAGATTTGTCGAGAGGACAATGGAGAAATCTTACAAAACAAGAAATAATTAATTTACAATCCTTTTAATTTCTAGTAGCCCATTCAATTCCTCTTTTTAGTAATTCCCATCCATCAGGATGTTCTAAAAACTCATTTGGGTCATGCCCAATCGAAATATAAAATACTTTTCCTTTTCCATAATTTTTTCTCCATGCCACTGGCATTACAACATCTTTTATCCATGGATAGGGTTCTCCATTAAATTTTGTGGTAGCTATTATATCAATATTAGGATCATAATGCATATAATATTGTTCGCTATAAATATTAAAATCTTTAAGTCCTTTAGTTAATTTGTTTTTAAGCATTTTAACATTGAAATTAACTTTGCCCCCTGGGTGTTTTACAAATTGCCCTCCAATCATAAATTGGTATCCAGTGTTTGTTCTAAATGAATCTCCAAGCCCACCATGAGATCCTGAAATTCCTACCCCATTTTCAACAGCCTTTGTAAGATTTTTTTCTTGTTCATTAGACAAATCCATCATTGTAACTGACTGAATAATTAAATCAAACTTAATTAAAGAATCATAGTTTGAATAAATGCCTAAATCATTAGATTCAGAAATATAAGCTTTTTGGGTTTTTAACCAATCTGAAACAATTTTTGTAAAAAGTTTAGGTTGATGAGGTTTATATCCTCCCCAAACAATTAAAATTTTTTTATCTTTCAAATATTGAGAGGAAATAGAATTTTGTGAAATAATAGAGATCAATAAAATTATAATAATTCTTTTCATAGTATTAATAACAATTTATAGAAATATTAATTCATATCCATGAAATAATTAATTTTTGTTATTGTATTTTTTCATTTTAACTATATTTAATAATTCTTAATATCATAAAAAATGAGTAAAAAATCAAGAAGAAATTTTCTTAAAAAATCCACCGCTGTTGGAGCAGGTTTTTTTATTGTTCCAAGGAATGTTTTAGGCGGAGTTGGTTTTATTTCACCTAGTGATCAATTAAATATTGCTTCAATTGGATCTGGTGGTAAAGGAGCTGATATTCAAAATTATTGGGCTTCAAAAGAAAGAATAATTGCTTTGTGCGATGTACATCCTAATGGAAAACATGGAGTTATTCAAACTAGAAAGAAATATCCTAAAGCTAAATTTTATATCGATTTCAATGAACTCTTAGATAAAGAAAAAGATTTAGATGCTGTTACAATAAGTACACCTGATCATACACATGGTGTTATTGGAAACAGGGCAATGAATAAAGGATTACATGTTTATATACAAAAACCATTAACTCATAATATAGAGGAAGCCAGACAACTTACTATAACAGCTAAAAAGAATAAAGTAGTTACCCAAATGGGAAATCAAGGTGGATCAAGTATTGGTGTACGAAAAATACAGGAATGGATAGATTCTAAAATGATTGGAAAAATTAGTAAGGTTTATGCATGGACAAATAGGCCAGTCTGGCCACAAGGATTTAAGATGCCTGAACCTTCTACATCCAAGCCTAAAGATTTAGAATGGGATATGTGGTTAGGACCCGCAAAATATAGGGGATACAGACCGGAATTTCATCCTTTTAACTGGAGAGGTTGGTGGGATTATGGCACTGGAGCTTTAGGCGATATGGGTTGTCATATACTAGATGCTCCATATAAAACATTATCATTGGGATATCCAAAAGATGTTGAATGTAGTGTAGCAACCATTTACGAAAAAATGTGGAATGCAAATTATTATCCAGAAGGATGCCCGCCTGCTTCGATAGTAACTCTTCATTTTGATAAAAATTCAAAAACAAATTCTAATATTGAAATGATTTGGATGGATGGAGGGATAATTCCACCTAGACCAGAAATTATTCCAGCAGAGGATTACCTAGGAGAAAAAGGAAATAAAAATGGTGTTTTTATAATTGGTGATAAAGGAGTGATTTCATGTGGTGTATATGGATTGAATGCTAAACTTTATAGAAAAGGTGAAAAAGTAGAACATCTCGATACAAATTTAATCTACAATAAAAATAATAATCTAGATGACATTCATCATAACGAATGGATTGATGCATGCAAGGGAGGATATGGAAGTAAAGCATATAAAAAATTAACATCTCCTATTGAATATGCAGGACCTTTTACAGAAACAGTTTTAATGGGTAACCTCGCCTTAAGAAGTTATATGATTAAGGATGGAAAAAATTTTATTGGAAGAAAAAAACTTATTTGGGATGGAGAAAATACTAGAATTACAAATTTTGATTTGGCAAATCAATTTGTAGGTAGAGATAGAAGAAAAGGTTGGGATTTATAAAACTTTTTTTAATAAAATGTTTTAATATTTTCAATGTAGTGTTTTTGTCTTAAATTTTTAATTGTCATTAAATTATATAAATTTATATTTACATTATGAAAAAAATACATTACTTATTTATTATCTCTTTTTTTATTTTAAGCTGTGATAATACATCAAAAAAAAATACTCAAGCTGTTCCTTTACAAAACCTAATGGAATCTTCATCTGAAGAAAATTGGGTTTCTTTAATTCAGGATAACACCATGGATGGATGGCATTATTATCAAGATGATGGCAACAAAACAGGTTGGGATATAAAAGATGGCGTTTTAACTTTTACTTCTGCTAATGCTTCTGGAGAAGGAGATAAAAGTCTTGTAAGTGATAAAGAATATACAAGCTTTAAGATTCATTTAGAATGGAAAGTAAGTTCCATGTCAAACAGTGGATTTTTTTGGGGAGTTAAGGAAGATATGAAATATGAATTTCCTTTTGTTACCGGGCCTGAAATTCAAATTTTAGACCCTGAAATGCCAGATGGACCTTTGACACAAGCAGGAGCTTTATATGGGATGATTGCTCCATCTAAGTGGGTTACAAATCCTGCTGGAGAATGGAATAGTTATGATATAACTATTGATCATAATTCGAATAAAGGACTAGTTATTCACAATGGAGAGGAAATAGTCAATTTTCCTTTAAGTGGTGAGGTTTGGGATGCAATGGTTGAACCTACTAAGTTTAATAATTGTGATCAAGAACCATGGCAAAATTGTGATTTTGGAAAATTTAAGACAGGAAAAATATCCATACAAGATCATCCAGGGGTTATTTCCTTTAGAAATATAAAAATTTTAGAATTATAAATTATTTACATCTAACTATAAACATAAGTAATTGATATAGTTGATGTTTTTAATAATGCTTATTTAACTTTGAGTATCAAACAATACATATGCAGATTAAAGAAAATCCTAAAGAATATGATGTTATAATTGTTGGCTCTGGAGCTGGTGGAGGGATGGCTACAAAGATTTTATCTGAAGCAGGATTATCTATAGCTCTTGTTGAAGCAGGCCCTCATTTTGATCCTGCGAATCCAGATCAAATGACCCAAATGAAATGGCCCTATGAATCACCTAGAAGAGGAGGAGGAACAACTAGATTTTTTGGAGATTATGATCAAGCGTATGGTGGATGGGATATAGAAGGAGAACCTTATTCTCAAGTTGGAGATAGTGATTTTAAATGGTTTAGATCAAGAATGTTAGGTGGAAGAACCAATCATTGGGGAAGAATATCTTTGAGATTTGGACCAGATGATTTTAAAAAAAAATCAATTGATGGACTTGGAGAGGATTGGCCCATAACTTATGATGACATAAAACCTTATTATGATAAAGTTGATAAACTAATCGGGGTTTTTGGAACTAAAGAAAACCTTCTAAATGATCCAGATGGATTTTTTCTTCCTCCACCCAAACCAAGACTTCATGAACTTTTCTATACAAAAGCAGCTAGAA
>TARA_B110000438_G_scaffold221197_1_pt1 | contig 12176 bp, 11 predicted proteins | sample TARA_B110000438 | Tara Oceans TARA_B110000438 (sample SAMEA4398413) | marine metagenome | biome: Polar Biome; feature: [MES] marine water layer (ENVO:01000295) within the mesopelagic zone...; material: water (ENVO:00002006), including particulate matter (ENVO:01000060) such... | reverse complement strand
GTAAAAGCATAGTTTATAGGAATAAGTATTACGACCTCGGTTATTTCACAACCAATATATTTAATTGTCTCCGTGAAAATAATCATAAATTCGCTTAGCAAGGCTTTTACTAATACCTTCAATAAGTTCAAGATCTCTCAGTCCCGCTCGGGAGACAGCTTTGGCTGATCCGAAATGGTGTAACAATAATCGTTTTCGTTGCGCGCCAACCGAGGGGATATCGTCTAATTGCGAACGTAAAACGGTTTTTGATCGGCGGGCCCTATGGGTTTCAATCGCAAAACGATGAGCTTCATCTCGTAATCGCTGTAAATAATACAAAACAGGATCATTCTCTTTAAGAAACAACGGCGCTTTCCCTGGCTGGTGAAATCGTTCTTGACCAGCGTTTCGATCAGGCCCTTTTGAAATAGCAACAACCGGGATATTACCTAACCCAGCACTCTTTAGTATTTTCAATGCACTGGAAAGTTGACCAGGTCCACCGTCAACAATAACTAAGTCAGGTAAAACCATTATCCGGGACGCAGCCTCTTCAATTAATGATCCTGAAAAACGTCGCCGCAAGACTTGGCGCATCATTGCATAATCATCACCAGGGTTTACCATAGTAGTTTCGCCTGCCAACAACAAAGGTTTCTCGATAGGAATATTGACGCCAGACGCCCCAGAACGAACATTCTTAATATTAAATTTGCGATACGAGTTTTTTAAAAACCCCTCCTTACCAACCGCAATCATCGCACCTACTGAATGCATCCCTTGGATATGGCTATTGTCATAAACCTCCACCCTCTCAGGAACTCGGTCTAATCCGAAAAGCTCCGCAACGCGATACAACATTTTTTCATTAGTAGAAGTCTCTGCTTGTTTCCTGCCCAAGGCCTCGCGGGCGTTGGTTAGAGCGTGATCAATCACTTTTTTCTTTGAACCTCTCGAAGGTTTTACGATGTTGACTTTGTGCTTTGCTCTAATTGATAGGGCCTCAGATATTAAATACTCTTCATTTACGCAATGACTTAGGAGTATCTCTTTTGGAGGGATTTTATTGTCATAAAATTGGCCAAGAAAAGCAGATAAAATTTCTTCTGGCTGGTGTAATTTATCGTGGGCCGGAAAATAGGCTCGATTACCATAATTACTACCACTCCTGTAAAAGAAAACCTGAATACAACTAACACCTTTTTCTAAATAAAGAGCAAATATATCTGCATCGGCTATGCCTTGAATATTTATATCCTGATGGGATTGTATTTGACTTAAAGCGTGGATGCGGTTGCGATAAATAGCCGCTGTTTCAAACTCTAACGCATCACTAGCCGTCTGCATCCTTTCAGCCAGGGTCTTTCGAACCAAAATACTATTTCCAGACAAAAAGTCTTTTGCTTGATTAACAAGTTCGCCATATTCGAACTTAGAAATAAAATTCACACACGGAGCAGCGCATCTTTTAATTTGATATTGCAGACACGGTCGCTTTCTATTCTTAAAAATATTATCCGAACAATTACGGATTAAAAATGCACGTTGAAGAGCGGTGATAGACTTATTAACAGCTCCAGCAGATGCAAAAGGACCAAAATAATTTCCCCCCTTTGACTGCGCACCCCTGTGTTTCATTAACAATGGCCACTTTTCATCATCAGAAATAAAAATATGTGGAAAAGATTTATCATCACGCAACAAAACATTATATTTTGGCTTTAACCGTTTAATCAAATTACTTTCAAGAAGTAATGCTTCAACTTCCGTATGTGTGGTGACTATTTCCATCGAATGTGTCTCGCTCACCATGCGCGTTATTCTATGAGATATCTTAGTAGGGTTAGTATAGTTAATGACACGTTTTTTCAGATTATTCGCTTTTCCAACATAAAGAACATCCCCATCTGATGCTATCATGCGATAAACACCTGGTTTCGACGAAAGACTCTTCATCTGAGAACGAATAACCTCTATCCCCCTATCAATATTTCTTATTTTTGAATTATCTGAACTGGACACTATTTCAACCATTAAAGATCATTTTTATCACCCTTGATAATCTAACATTTGTATAGTGTTCAGCCCGCGTCAATTAGTTAATTTTAGCGGACGTTAACAGTAATCCACTAACCCTGTGGACAAAGTTGTGAATAACAGTCACCAAGAGACGTTATAGTGGCAGAGTTCCTAAACTATTTACTAAATGCTCAAAATATAGGCAAACATTTTAACCCATTGTTTTAGTTGAATTTTAAGTTACTTATATTTTTACTAATTATTTCCAAACCTCTATTGAGGAATTTTATAAGTTTTAACTTAGAAGTTTGCTTTTCTGTGCATAGTTTGAACGACTTCGCCATACTAAATCACAGAAAACTGGGATATTTAGACATCTAAGTTGTTTCATATAAAGATCAAATATTAGTAGCGTCATAACAACAATTAGGATGTAACAGTTTGTGCAGCATACCCTGCTCTAAATAAAAATTTATATGCGAAGGGGATAGATAATAATCTTCCTTTGATCTTAAGAGGTATTTGCTGAATATTGTATAAAAAAGTACACTGATGGAGACGTTTTTGATGGAAAAACGAGATAAGCTGGGGATACTAATTACAGGTGGGGGGCGTAGGATAGGTGCGTCTATTGCCAAAGCTCTCGCAGCAGATGGGTGGTTTGTTTATATTCACTGCCATAAATCATTCGCGGAAGCTGAATTGGTGCTTAGCGATATCCGTAACAACAATGGTGATGGAATAGTTATCGTTGAGGATTTGTCTCTTGATGGGGCAGCAGAGAAAGTAATAAAGCAGACAATACAAGGCCCCGTTCCTGTAATAGCTATAATCAATAATGCTTCATTATTCGAGTATGACTCGATCGAAACGGTCACTGAGACAAGCTTGAATGAACACTTTTCCATCAACGTGAGAAGCCCAATTCTTTTAAGCAAAGCTTTTTCTTACTCATTAAGCAATGATCAAAAAGGATGCATCATTAATATTCTAGATAATAAAATATACGCAATAAATCCTGATTATTTATCATATACAATAAGCAAAATAGCACTACAAGGCGCGACATCAGCGCTTGCAATGGCGTTGGCCCCAAAAGTGAGGGTAAATGGTATTGCTCCAGGCATCACACTAGAGAGCGGTAATCAGGGGGAAGAAAATTTCAAAAAGGGTCAGGAAATGAGCCCTATTGGTCAGGTTTCGACAGTTAACGATATCATACGAGCCATTTTATTTATTCTTGAAAGTGACGCGATCAATGGACATATAATTACTATAGATGGCGGTCAACATCTCCAAAAATTAGAACGTGATGTTGCTTTTATTAATTAGGACACAAAGAGAAAGCAGTCGACAAATGGGGCGCATAAATACCAAGCTTTTTTTAGAGGATTACGAGGTTGATGTTAATATTGGCATTCACAACTTTGAAAAAAAAGGCCCTCAACGTATACTTATTAATATTGAAATAGTAATTTTAGAAGAAGATTTAGGCAATGATGACTCTATAAGCAGTGTCCTCGATTATGACTTTTTGAGGATAGAAATTAAAAAATTGATTGCCGAACGGAGATTTAATCTTCAAGAAACTCTATGTCGATCAATATTAGATATAGTAAAAAACCAATCTGGTATTCAAAAAGTTATAGTTCGAACAAAAAAACCAGATGTCTATCCTGATTGCAAGGGTGTCGGTGTTGAAATGGAATATAACGCTTGATATCGCCGTGAACTATGGTTGAATAGAATTTTTATTGTATAGTCAATAAGGTGCTGGTTAATGTCAAAAGAAATACTAGAACTGTTTTTAGTGACAGATATTCATCATGGCGCTCCTTTGGGAACTAAGCGAAGTGATCAGTCGCAACTTCTTTTGGATAATTTTATAACATCTGCAAATAACTATAAACCAGATCTAGTGATCGACTTAGGAGACAGAATAAATGACCTTGATCATCCGACAGACTTGAGGTTGCTGAGAGATGTTGCAGAACAATTTAAAATGCTTCAGTGCCACCGGGAACATTTAGTTGGAAACCACGATATTCACTTTCTCTCAATCCAAGAAAATGAGAACCTTCTTGAATCAGTTCTGCAAAGCCGTTCCTCAGATCTACATGGATGGCATCTAATTTTTTGGTGTCCTAACGCAAAATATTCACCAACATCAGGTTTTGTTGACGACCAACCCTCTTTGAAGTGGTTACAGAAAAATTTAAGAGAAAATGATAAACCCACAATAATATTCTGCCATGTGCCACAATTTGTTGGAGATTTAAGCGGAAATTTCTGGTTTGGAAATAATCCCTGGGCAGCATCACTTCCATATGCCCAAAGCGTCCTAAAAATAATTGAAAAAGATCCAAACGTCAAAATGACGGTCGGCGGGCATGTACATTGGCCACGGCTCGCTACACTTCATGGTGTTCACCACATCACACTCCCATCAATAATTGAAAGTTTTTTTTCAAATGGGGAACCTTGCGGTGCATGGACTAAAATTATTATAAATAAGCAAATCCATCTGTCCATAAATGGGAGAGAGAGCTATCACTGGTCACTGCCCATAAGAAATGAAGACATGGTATGGCCAGATCCGCGTCCTTCGAACAGGATCAAGTGAAATCTTGATCCCTATTCTTTAATGCCATTACTGCAAGATGCGCCCCCAAGAACACAGAATTGAGCACAATGTGGGTGGTTAAGATAAGTTTCTCCAATTGAGTTCTTCAAGGACGCACCCAGTTCAAATTTGGGGTCATAAGGAAGCAAAGTACAGGACACTACTGTTGGATTAGGTGCACCTTTCCGCTTAACGATCATTCGCGAAGTTGCACACATTTGCGAGTTAGGTGATACAGAAAGAATATTCCAACATTGTTCTGTTATTTCGGGAACATCTATTTGCAAGTTCATTTCTGGAAAAATCACTAAATCGTCTGCATCGTTAGGATCTAATATCAGCCCAAGGTTTTTGAACAAACGACCATAGCCAATTCTGCATTCTTCAAGGCTTTCATGATTTAAGCTTCGTCCAGCGACTTTAATCATAAAATCATTGTCTCTTAACCAGTTAATACCGTCGATCATCGGAGACCAAGAATTTGCACCTCTTTCTGCCTCGTGAACAGCGCATTCGTAATGGTCTATGGAAACTCTAAGCACTAACTCCTCACCTGCATGGTGATCTTTTAGCTTTAAAAGATCAGATTTTTTGTGCTGCATGGGCTTCATAGCGTTAGTTAAGACTAATACACGTAGGTGACGCGACAAACATTCATCTAAAATTTCAAGAAAATCTGGGTTCATGAAAGGCTCCCCGCCAGTGAATGCTATTTGCGGAGCCTCTGCTTGTAGTTCTCGTAATTCATCAAGATAACCCAATACTTCTTGGGATGTTATATAGACCAGACTATCGTTCAGCGGTGTTGATTCGATGTAACAATTTTTGCATGCTAAATTACATAATGTTCCTGTATTGAACCAAAGAGTATCAAAATTTTTGAAACTCACTTTAGCGCGAACTTCACCAGCAGCAGTTTTAAACTGGTCTTCGAATTTCAAAATCTGTTTAGGGTAGGGTTTTAGTTGTCTTGACATAAATAAACCTTTTGAAAAGTTTTCTTTCCGATCGTGTTGAAACAAAGGCTAATAAGTTTAGTTCAAAATCATCCTATCAGCAACAACTCAACAACCGTTTTAGAGACGCATATGAACGAACATTCTTATAAATACTTCAAGAGATCGAATTTCACTTCCTTAACCCTTTCAGTGGGTCTAGATTAATTAAATGGTTCAGCAAGCATTAAGCCGCCCAGATACTGCCGCAGAAAACCAAGCTAGAAGACAAGACAAACATCATGGTTTGCTATCTGGTTCACAAGCCCCTGATTTGAAATCATCCACAGCAGAGCAAGATGCTGGGCGTCCTTTTGAAATTGTCTCTGAATTTTCACCCGCAGGTGATCAGCCGATCGCTATCCCTGAACTTTCAAATGGTATTGTACAAGGTGAATGGGACCAGGTCTTACTGGGTGTTACTGGCTCTGGAAAAACATTCACTATAGCTCACATGATCCAAGAAGTGAGAAGGCCTGCATTAATTTTAGCGCCAAACAAAACACTAGCGGCACAATTATACGGAGAAATGAAAACCTTTTTCCCTAATAACGCAGTTGAATATTTCGTGTCGTATTACGATTATTATTTGCCAGAGGCCTATGTACCTAGAACAGACACCTACGTTGAAAAAGAAGCATCTATAAACGAGCAAATAGATAGGATGCGACATTCAGCCACACGATCACTTCTTGAACGAGAGGACGTTATTATTGTTGCTTCTGTCTCCTGCATATACGGTATTGGGGCAGTTGAAACTTATGGAAACATGACCATAGTCCTCAAGTCCGGCATGGAAATTGGTCTTCAAAAGTTGATGCGCCGGTTAGTTGAGTTACAATATCGCCGAAATGACACCTCATTTCAAAGAGGCTCTTTTCGCGTACGAGGAGACTCTCTAGAAATATTTCCCGCGCACCTAGAAGATCGCGCTTGGCGTCTTTCTTTCTTCGGAGAGGAGTTAGAGGCTATTCAGGAATTTGATCCTCTTACTGGGGAAAAAACATCCCACTTAGAACAGGTGAGAGTCTTTGCAAATTCGCATTATGTCACACCTAAACCAACACTGACGCAAGCGATCAAAGAAATTAAAATTGAGTTAAAACAGCAATTATCTGATTTAAATGAGAAGGGTAAACTTCTAGAGGCTCAGCGTCTTGAACAACGCACAACCTTTGATATGGAAATGATGGAGGCGACTGGCTCGTGTGCCGGAATCGAAAATTACTCTCGTTACCTTTCAGGTCGTGAAGCCGGCGAGGCGCCACCAACTCTTTTCGAATATTTACCCAAAAATGCGATGCTCATCGTGGATGAAAGCCATGTCACCGTCCCACAACTTGGGGCTATGTACAAAGGGGACTTTGCACGCAAATCAACCCTATCGGAATATGGATTCCGTCTGCCCTCTTGTCTTGATAATCGACCTTTGAAATTTGAAGAATGGGAGACCATGCGTCCTCAAACAGTTTTTGTTTCGGCAACACCTGGGCCCTGGGAATTAGAAAAAACCGGAGGGGTATTCACAGAACAACTCGTAAGACCAACCGGTCTCATTGATCCTAAATGCATTGTGCGCCCAACAACCAATCAAGTTGATGATGTCATTGCGGAATGCCAAGACTGCGCAGCTAAAGGAGAGAGAGTTCTAATCACAACGTTAACAAAACGCATGGCAGAAGACTTAACAGAATATATGGCGGAAGCTAATTTAAAAGTACGTTATATTCATTCTGACGTAGACACCCTCGAACGCATAGAAATAATACGCGATCTTAGAATGGGAGTTTTTGACGTTCTTATAGGGATCAACCTTCTTCGTGAGGGGCTAGATATCCCAGAATGCGCACTGGTTGCCATACTAGACGCGGACAAAGAAGGTTACCTGCGATCTCGCACATCACTTATTCAAACGATAGGCAGAGCTGCGCGTAACATAGAAGGACGGGTGCTACTATATGCAGATAAAATGACCGCCAGCTTAGAATATGCCATTGACGAAACAAACCGTCGTAGAACGCGCCAAACGGAGTATAATTTAAAGCATGGAATCACGCCAGAGTCGGTAAAAAAAAATATAGGTGATATTTTAGAGAGTGTTTATGAACGTAGCGATCGCGTCAATATAGATGTTGGGCAGGACGAGGGTAACCTCGTTGGAAAAGATCTTAAATCCGTAATTCTTGAGCTAGAAGTGCGAATGAAAAATGCCGCAGCAAACCTTGAGTTCGAAGAGGCAGCGCGACTTCGAGATGAGATTAAACGTCTGGAAGCCGCCGATCTTGGGATGACTGTAGATGGGAAACCTTTACCAAAGGGAGCCGTTATTCGACTAAAACCAGCTATCAGAAGTTCTTCGAAGGACAGGAGTAAATCGTCCCCTAAAAAAGGTAGAGGGAGGCGTTGATGGCAAAAAAAGGGGGGATGGGGTTGACTAAAACAGTGATAATAACGGGTGCTTCTTCAGGAATAGGTTTTGAAACTACTCAGGAGCTTATAAAAGAAGGATGGAGGGTCTTTGGGGTTGATATAAACACTAAAAATTTCAAAAACTCTAAATTATTGAAACAAAGTTCCCATTTTACACCAATAACCTGCGATTTGACAAACGAACATGCAGTAACCCAGACTATGGAACTAATTCAAAAAGAAGTTTCATCTGTCGATGCTTTGATTGCTTGTGCTGGTGTTTTACGATTAGGAGCATTATCTGAAATGTCGGTCGAAGACTTTGACTTAGTCTTCAATGTTAACGTCCGAGGGCTTTGGTTATCCGTATCACGATCAATGCCGATGCTAAAAAGTGCAGCAAAAATTTCTGGAAGTGCCAGGGTAATTTTATTATCGTCCGTATCCGCCTTGAGGCCAAAAATTGACAGCGGAGCGTACTCAGCTTCTAAAGCAGCAGTAAGCCAACTTACTCGAGTCCTAGCGGTCGAGTGCGCCAAAGATAATATATTAGTTAACGCACTGGCGCCAGGAACTGTGGATACCCCAATGGTTCGGGATCAAAGCTCATTGGAAAAGCAAGGGAATTGGCGGCCATCAGGACCATCACCATTAGGACGCATTGCCGTCCCAAGCGATATAGTCAAAGTAATCCGGTTTTTACTAGATGAAAATTCATCATATGTAACCGGCGCAACTATACCTGTTGATGGAGGAACACAAGCAGCGTTTATCCCAGCGAACTAACGTCAAAGCCCATCAATATAAACGCTATAATGGCATTAATTAACTAAACTAGATAAGCTAATATGAAGGCAGAAGAATTTTGTTTATAAAAGTAAACTTTTTATTTAAATAAGGTCAAAAAAGTGAATATTGATTCTGATCAAATCAGGCAACAAATTTTAATTGAAAGATTAAAATTGCAAGTTAATGCTTTAGAACAACGTCTCCATGACAAAGTAGAATTAGTGGAGGAAATAAGAAATCAGCGTGATAAATTTGAAATTCAATTAGTTAAATTAATGGAATTTTTAGAAATAAAATATAAAACCATAGATAGCGACAATGATTCCCGAAATAGTTTCCTAATCAAAAAAGCCGCTGAAATTGTAGCTAATCAAGCAAACAATAGCGAATATGAAGTAGACACTTTGGAAACAATTTTAAATGAACAATCCCCTGCTATTCCCCTAAGAACCTATGACCCAGGGTCAATACCCCTAGATTCTGTTACCAATGAAATTGCATTTTACACTGATGATCAGGATGATGTCTTCCTCAAGGAGAAAAAAGTCCAAAAAAACGCAAAACAGAAACCAGTCATGGACGTATTAGCTGAATTCAATCCAGCAAATGACGACAAAATACCCAAAATGCAGTCTAAGACTGCAGACGATAAAAAAGCGTCCTCTAATCCTTTTCAGAAAACAATAGATAGAATACGGATATCGGAACAGAAACCAATCAAAGATAAAGGTTCAGAGTTGACACGCACTGAAAAAATCACCGACTGGCGAAGCGATGAATTAGATGACTCCATCAATAAAAGTATGAGTTAAGAAGAAGCCCAAATTCAACAAAGCGATAGCTGAATAGCCCCTAGAATGCCAAAATCAGCCTTTACAATATCACCCTTTTGAACCGCTATAGGAATGGTGCAGGTGCCAGTAGTGACAGTCTCTCCTGCCATAAGGTTTATACCATTTTCCGATAACTCATTAACCAACCAAGTGAGAGCATTCCTTGGGTCGCCTAAGACATTCGATCCGTTCCCTAGATTAAAAGACCCACCCTGTGTTGAAATTGTAACGTTATGTTTAGACAAGTCCTTATGTTTCCATTCACTTTGGACCGGCGGGCCTATTACCAACTGATGCGTGCAAGCATTATCGATAATCAATTGGATCGCGCCCACATTAGAAAAATCTTCAAATCGTGAATCTGGGATTTCTACAGCAAGGTGCAAGGTATCAACTGCCAGGATTACCTCCTCCCTCTCGTATTCTTCTTTTCGAGAAAAAAGTGTCTTCTTCATTTTAAAAGCAAATTCTGGTTCCGCAACTGCCATTCTATTTGATCCAAATAGTAAAGACGAATTGGGACTGAAAACACGCTCTTTTAAAAGCCTTCCAGCAATAGGGGACGTTACACCAATATGCCCCTGACCAGCTGCGCTTGTCGCCGCTATTTTCCACCCAAAACAAGGGTATTTACTTTTAGAGCAATAGTCTGACTGAATAGCATAGGCTTCCTGACGTGTCTGGGGAAGCGCATGGTTTGAGATCTTTGAAATAACCCGGCCATTATTCCAGCTGTCCCAGATTAGGTCTACTATCTGTGTCAAATTATAATACCGTACTTATAGATTATGAATCCTACCATATCTCACCGTGGGGCCTAATCTCTGTATCGAAGCTCCAAGCCCCTCTAGATTGATGTGCTAAATGAAAAATCTCATTTGCTATTTCATCTGGCTTAATAAAAAAATTATCTGGTTTGTCAGCATAACGTTTACGGGTCCAACGCAAGTCTATTACAGCATCTATTGTAACATAAGCCACGTGAACACCTTTTGGCCCTACATCTCTTGCTATCGATTGAGCAAGGATACGTTGAGCTGCCTTTGATGGAGCAAATCCTGCATACCTACCGCGCCCACGATGGGCAGCCGTATTACCCGTGCAAATCAAACTACCTTCCCCTTTTTTAATCATGTAGGGGAGCGTAAGACGAGATAGGTGCAACAAGGCCATTGTGTTGACCTGAAAATTTCGTTCTAAATCAGATGGGTCTATTTCAAGGAAGTTTCCCCAACTTCCACCAACAGCGTTGTGAACAACCACTGTAGGTGGACTAAAGTCTGTTTCTATTTTTCGAACAGTAGCTGTCAATAAATCAACATCTGTTACATCACAGGTATAGGCATATGCACCGTGGATACTGTTTTCCATTTCTGCCAATCGATCTCCTCGTCTAGCAAGCATCGCTACGTTGTAACCTGAACTGGCAAATTTTCGAACGATAGCATTACCGGTGCCCCATCCAACGCCAGTGACTAAGCAAGTCTTCTTTGCCATTTGATAACCTCCATGAATAAAAGTCATTGCGACATGCGACTAGAGCATAACTTAAGACCCACAATAGATCTCTAATATGATTCTATGCTTGATTGCTTTATTCTTGCTACTTTCAGTGCAAATATCAGCTTTGTGGTAATGCCTATTGGAGGATCAAATCAAATGTCTCTTGATGGAAAAGTGGTCGTCGTCACCGGAGCGGCTGGCGGATTTGGGCGAGTCATATGCTCCAGTTTTCTTGAAGCAGGTTCAAAAGTCATAGCCATTGATGTAAGCACACATGCTCTCGAGACGCTCCAAGCAGAAAACGCCCACTTTCAAACAGACAAATTTGTCACCAAAGCAATCGATATATCAAATTATAAACAATGCAAAACCGCTATAGAAGAAAGCGCTAATTATTTTTCTGGCATAGATATTTTAATAAATAACGCTGCGGTTGGCATGGGTCATGTACGATCGGACCATCTTATAAACTTAGTTGGTATCGATGAGATAACCCCTGAAATATGGGATAAGATGATAGGCGTCAATTTTACCGGTCCGTGGAATATGACCAAATGTAGCATTGATTTTTTGCGGCGATCAAAAAATGCTAGAATCATCAATATAACCACTAGCTTTTTTACTATGTTGAGAGGTGGATTCCATCCCTATGGTCCATCTAAATCAGGGTTGGAGGCAATGAGTGCTGGCCATGCCACTGAATTTCTACCAGACGGTATTACTGTAAATGTTGTTGTTCCAGGAGGCCCCGCAGATACCACTATGGTCCCAGAAGAAACAAAATGGAACAGGGATGAATTAGTCAAACCTATAATGATGACCTATCCTATTTTATGGTTGTGCTCAGAGGAAGCCGCCATTGTGACGGGGCATCGCTACATAGCCGGCCATTGGGATCCAGAATTAAGTATTGAGGAAAATCGTTCAAAGACTGAGGCACCTATAGCTTGGCCAAGCTTAGCGCAAGACCCTGTATGGCCCGGGGGAAAGCCAAATTAAATTTCTATTCCCCATCCTATAATT
>TARA_B110000438_G_scaffold279675_1_pt1 | contig 12189 bp, 9 predicted proteins | sample TARA_B110000438 | Tara Oceans TARA_B110000438 (sample SAMEA4398413) | marine metagenome | biome: Polar Biome; feature: [MES] marine water layer (ENVO:01000295) within the mesopelagic zone...; material: water (ENVO:00002006), including particulate matter (ENVO:01000060) such as...... | reverse complement strand
TAATTGGAGAACGGAATTATCTCCTAATGCAATTGGACTCATTACAAACAGCTATCGCAAGTTCAAAAAAAACATCAAATCGAAAATTGGTTGATTTGCAAAGTGATCACAAAAGATTAAAATTATTAATTGAAATTTTATCAACGGAAATTGAATAATGAGATTTTCCCTCTTAGTCTTTATTCTTTTTCAAATTGGATGCGAGTCCAATAGATTTGATAACTGGAATGAAATGAAGAATAAAATTATAACTCAAGAATCTGAAATTAATTCTCTGAAAAAAATAGTTTCTAATAGACGGGAAGACTTCAGTCAATTGAAGTCAGAAATTAGTTATATCAATAATGATATGCAAAATAAAATTATTACCCAGAAATCTGAAATTGATTCTCTAAAAAAAATAGTTTCTAAGGAAGTGGAAAATTTTGGAAAATTGAGGTCAGATATTGGTCATATCAATAATGAAATAAAAAATAAAAAGAAAGAATTAAATAGTAAAATTGAATCCCAAATATACTCCATCCCTTTTATTCCATTAATAGATAAAATTGATTTATCTAGGTTAATTGGTAAAAAGGTAGGTCTGTATGAAGTTGAGTTAATTAATATTGAAGATTTAGAATTTACTGGAATTGACCCCAACATAGACTTTCAACTTACATTATCTACGAGATTATTAAATACAAATAAAGTACCACAAAATGGTTTAATAAGTTATTATCAGTATTCAAAGCCTCAAAAAGGGATAATAAATTCTACCAGCTCGAAGCTAATGGTCGATGCTCAGAATCCATATATCTTTTTAGAGGGTAATGGACCGTATCAAATTTCCGGAAAACTAGTATTGAAAATTTCAGGTAAATTTAAATAAACTCATTTTGGTTTTTAATATAACAGACATATAAATTATCTGGCAATGTTCATCATACAATTTGACAATAATAAACGTGAGACATTGTACCTCACGAAATTATCAATTCTTACAATTCCCCTAACCCTATCAGGAGGCTTTGATGCTTAGACCGACTTTAATAAGTTGCATACTTACAATTTTATTTTTTACAGGATGTGAAGAATCACCTACATCTGTACAAACCAGTGCTGCAGTATATACCACCTTCGGCGAAAGCTTCGATGATGAAGGTACTGCCGTAACCCAAACTCCAGATGGTGGCTATCTCGTTGTGGGGAGTAGTTATAACGCCACAACACTTTCAGACATGTATGTCATAAAAACGAATAGTGTAGGTGAAGAAGTATCAGATTCTATATTTACTGAAATTACGGGTGATGTGGTTACATCATTTGATTTAATATCAGATGTAAAAGTTTTAGCGGATGGGGGTTACATATTAGTTGGAAGCAAATTTTCAACAGCCACTAATTATGATGTATGGTTAGTAAAATTAAATGCAAACCTTGGTGTTGAATTTTTTAAAACATTTGATGGTGCAGCTAGTGGAGATGACTTTGGTTATTCAGTTAGTTTATGTGATGATAACGGATATGTAATAGCAGGAAAAACTTTTGGTTCAAATGGCTTCGATATGTGGGTTATTAAAACAAATGCCTTAGGGGTGTTAGATACAACCTTTGATACTGATGGAAAATTCAGTTATGATGGAACTTCAAATGGTAATGATGCCGCTTATAGTGTAAGTCAAACTAATGATGGTGGTTATATTGTAACTGGTGAGGCCAGAACCACAGGAAACAATGCGGATATGATTGTTGTAAAATTAACTTCTTTAGGTGCACTGAATGCTGCTTTTGATACTGATGGTGCAGCTACTTTTGGTGGTACATTGGATGAATCATCTAAGTTTGTTCAAGAAACCTCTGATGGTGGTTTTATTCTAGTTGGAGATAGTTTCTCTAATGGTTCAGGTCAATCAGATATTTACATTGTTAAGATAAGTGCTGTAGGAGCAAAAATTTGGGATACCTATATTGGCGGTACTCGAAATGATTTTGCAAACTGTGTCAAGCAAACTACTGATGGTGGCTTTGTAATTGTGGGTAATTCATATTCAACCAGTAGTGATGTTTTAGTGGTAAAAATATTCCCTAATTCTCAAGGTGAAGTTGAATGGCAGTCTACATTTGGTGGTGATTTTGATGATGTAGGAAACTATATTTCTCAAACCAATGACGGTGGATATATCCTCACAGGCAGTACATATACTGAAGATAAAATGAATCAAGTATTGTTGATAAAATTAGATGCTAGTGGTTCTCAAGAGTTTTAAACATAAGGATGCTCATGAAATTTATTAGTGTATTAATTCAGTGTTTTCTTATAAGTGGAATCCTTTTCTCTCAAGGGTTTGATTCTCTCAACTTGTTAGATATTGGGAATGAAATTCAACAGCTTGAAAAGCAGTATGAAAAATTACCACAGTTATTTAATGATAATTTAGTTCATGTTTATGAGAGTAAATTAGATAAACGCTTATCGGTTAATCCGATTACCGATGAAAATAGAATCAAAGTTGAAAATCCCGCATATCATTGGTGTATGTCTAAGCTGTACTTACTTTCTGGAAATGATTCAAAATTACGTGCCCATTATGCAAGATATCTTGACTTAGTAAATAATAGTTCAAATGTTCCACAGTTATTTCAACAACCCATTCCAGTTACTCGATTAGTGGCGAATACAGTTGAAGTATTGCCAACTATTTTAATCGCCGACAATGAAGAAAATCCCCCAAAAGTAGAAGCTAATCAACCTGAAGTTAGTCCAAGTGCAGAGGAGCCTGTTTTATCAGAACCAGATTCTGAAGATGATACTCAAAAACCACCTCTCTCAGTCCAAAAAATAGCAGTAGAAGAAAGTAATAATTCTGGGAATCTAGTACGCATGTCAGATTTTGCTGAATTAGGAATTAATTCAATATCAGATTTAATGAATCATATTGGCGGTGTGCAGTCAATCCATCGAGGCGCTACTGGTGCACAATCTACATTTCGATTTCGAGGAGGAGGTTCGAATCATATTGTATTTTTAATTAACGGAATGCGTTCTTTTCATTCTAATGTTATTTTTGATAATTTTAATTTTCCATTCGATATTGATGATGTTGAGTATGTTGAGGTTGATTTGTCTCCGTCTTCACATAAATATGGATTTTCAGCAACGGGAATTGTTATGAACTTTATTCTTAAAGATTATGATTCATTTGCAACCCATTTAAATTTTCAAAGCGGTGATTATTCCCATAATAAAATTCATATAGATGCAAACCTTCCAATTGGAGAGAGTAATCATACGATTTCATATTCTGGAAATAGCAATGGTGGATACGTATATAATTCAGATGTTACATCATCAAAATTATTGTATCGGTATTCACTGAAAGATGATAATTCTACAGCAAATTTAACCTTCGGAACCCATTCTGACGAACATGGTGTACTCTCACTTTCTAGTATTTCAGAGTTTCCAACCGAAAAATATAATAGTTTATTTTTTGATTCTCGTCTTTCATGGAAATTTGGTATAATGGATTTAAACTCTCATACACATTGGAATGAAAATGAATATAGTTATGCGGTAGGAAATTCAACTAGAAATTTCACAATTACAGATTTAGGCTACGATTTTGAAGGTGAGCGTTCATCTGTAGATAATGTATATAATTTTGGATTTTCAGCTGCACGAGAAATAATTTTAGATTTATCAGAATCTGAACAACAACGTGATAGAGTGAATTTATTTTATAATTGCCTGAAAAATAGAGGAGATTTAACCTACTCCAATGGTCTTTCTGCAAATTATTTTGAAGGTTTTGGATGGAATTATTCTTTTGGCGTAGAGCTAAATTACAATTTATACGACGATGTGGCGGTTAATTATCAATATGATAGTGGATATAAATTACCCTCTGCATTTGAACAATATGCTGATTTTGGTTCTTGGAAAGGTAATAGTAACCTCGAATCTGAAACGGTGAAAAGTACTCAGATTGGTTTAGGTGTAAAAAATGATATTTTAAACTTGGATATTTCATTCTTTTATACATCCACTAATAATGCTATAGATTGGCAATATTCTAAAACCAGTGAATACTGGGCAGGTGTAAATATCCCACAAGTAAAAGTAAACGGGCATCAAATTTCTGCAGAAGTAAATATCGAATCTTTTCCATTGATTGGTTTTATATCGCAAGTTGATTTAGACTATACATTTATAGATTTATCTCATAATGCAGGCGAATATAGATATACTTCAAATTACTTAACGCATCAGTTTAGTTCAAGTTTTGATTATGATTTATTCTTCGGTTTATCTCAGTCGTGGTTTATCAGAAATGAGGCCCCGGATCAATTTGCATCACGATGGTTAACAGATACTGTAATTAATGTACCGGTTTGGCGTTTTAATACTTCATTTTCAATCGAAAATATAATGGATGTTAGGTATCAAGATGAGCTTGGTTTTGATGCCTCCGGAAGATGGATGAAATTTGGACTTCAATTTCAATATTAAAATTGCATAGATAATGCTGAGTTTAAACGGGGTAAAATTCTTAATTTTACCCCGTTTCATTTATAAATAATTTAATAATTACCAAAGGTTATAATGTCAAATCATAAATTCCAAACAGAAGTATCTCAACTACTACATTTAATTATCCATTCTCTATACTCTCACAAAGAGATTTTCTTGAGAGAGCTTATATCAAATGCATCAGATGCTTTAGATAAATTAAAGTATTTAACGTTAACTGATGATTCACTCAAATCAATTGAATTTGAACCCAAAATAGATATTGAGTTCGATAAAGAAAATATGCAATTGACCATTACTGATACTGGTATTGGAATGAATGAAGACGATTTGAATGAACATTTAGGTACAATTGCTAGATCTGGAACAAAAAACTTTATAGATAAATTATCGGGTGATGATAAAAAAGATTCAAATTTGATTGGTCAATTTGGAGTCGGCTTTTATTCATGCTATATGGTTGCAGATAAAGTTGAGGTAACCTCAAGGAAAGCGGGAGAGGAAAAAGCATACAAGTGGGAAAGTGATGGCAAAAGTGGATATTCAATTTCTGAGACAGATTCTGATGCTGTAGGCACTTCAATTACCCTCTTTCTAAATGAAAATGGATCAGAATATACAAATAGATGGTCAATCCAGGATATTGTGAAAAAATATTCAAATCATATTTCATTCCCAATATTTCTTCATTTTACTGAAGAGAAAACAGATGATAAAGAGAATACAACTGTAGAAGATAAAATTGAGCAAATTAATGCGGCATCAGCATTTTGGAAGCAATCTAAAAGTAGCCTTAAAGCTGAAGATTATAATTCATTTTATACCTCCATTGGCAATGATTATCAAGAACCTATGTTCTATATTCATACTCAGGCAGAAGGGTCGTTAGATTATACTACATTATTTTACATCCCACAAAATGCACCACAAGATATGTATCAACCCGACTATGCTGCAGGTGTAAAACTCTATGTAAAACGTGTATTTATTACGGACGATGAAAAAGAACTCATGCCAACATATCTACGGTTTTTAAGAGGAGTAATAGATACTGAAGATTTACCGTTAAATGTAAGTCGTGAAATACTTCAGCAGAATAAAATTTTATCTAAAATTCGCACAAATTCAGTGAAGAAAGTATTGAGTGAATTTAAATCAATGACTACGGATGTTGATAAGTATAATACTTTTTATGAGCAATATGGTCGCCCCTTAAAGGAAGGTTTGTACCAAGACCAAGAAAATAAAGAAATATTACTTGAGTTAGTTCGTTTCAAAAGTACAAAAAGTGACGGCTTAATTTCATTTTCTGAATATACAGATAGAATGAGTGGTGAGCAGAAAAATATTTATTATATAACAGGTGGTAATGAAGCTACGTTAAAGAGTTCTCCATTGTTAGAAATGTATAATAATAAAGGTGTTGAAGTACTTATTCTAGATGATGATATTGATGAAATTATCATTTCTGGAGTGCCCAAGTATAAAGAATTCCAGCTTAAATCTGTGACCCATAGTGATGCTGCAGAAGACATCAAAGAAGAAACGGATAAAAAAGTTGAAAAGGCTGTAAAACCACTTATAAAGAAAATTAAGAAGATTTTAGGAGAGCAAGTTAAAGATGTTACTGCATCTACTCGCTTGACAGAATCTCCTTCATGTATTGTGACAGACCAGAATGATCCAAGCGTACAAATGCGGGAAATGATGCGATCCATGGGGCAAGCAGCAAATATGCCAGAAGCAAAACCCATTTTAGAAATTAATCCTGAACATTCGATTGTTAAGCGTTTATCTGAAATGAAAAAAGGAAAAGCATTTGATAATATTTGTCAAATATTATTAGATCAGGCATTATTGGTTGATGGGGTGAAACTAGAAAATCCGGCTGAATTTGTTGGCCGATTAAACTCTGTGCTGGAAGATTCAATTTAAAGGAGAAAAATGTCAGAAACATATTCACCTTTCGTGAAATTTACATATACAATACTTGATCCAGAAGGATTACCCCAACAGAAGTCGTGGTTACTGAATTTATCATATGTGGTGAGCATTGAGTCAGGTAACAATAATGATTTGAAAGTTTATATGAGTAACGATCAAATTATCATCATTGAATTGGGGCATGACTATTTGGCTACTGATATAATGAATGAAATTTTAGACTTATCTGCTGAAGGTTTAGATTATAGTGTGTATAAAATAAATAGCTTTGAAAAAAAGTAGAAGAAAACTAAAAAAATATCATCCAATATTAAGCTTATTATTTTATGTAAGTATTATTCCTCTATTCACATCATGCGTCTATTATAATACCTTTTATAATGCAGAGAAGTCATTTGAAAACGCCACTAAATTAATAGAGGAATCACCACTTCTTGAAGAAAGTGAAGTCCCCCCTCAAGCCAAAAAACTATTAGATGAGTCCATTGCCAATAGTTTTATTGTACTCGATAAATATCCAGAGAGCAAGTATGTGGATGATGCATATTTTATCATCTCAAAATCCAGATTTCTTAAAAGTGAATATCCACTCTCAATTGATTATTTAGATCGATTGATTGGAGAATTTCCTGAGAGTGAATATTTAAATGAAGCGAAGATTTGGCGAGCATATTCACAGTTTAGAATGGGACAAATAGGCACATCTAAATTCGAATTAAATAAAATTCTTAACCTCCTAGAATTGACTTCAAACGAGAAACTCATAACCCTCAAATTTCAAGCAGAAATAGCATTAACAGAAGGGAATGTTAATGATGCCTTATCTTTAAATGAAGATGCCATTCAGTTATCTAGAAAGCCTTCAAACAAAGTAGCTATTTATATGAAATTGATTACCATTGCTGAAAAAAATGATTTAATTCCACAGTTAATAACTTATTTGGATAAACTCTCTCAAGTGGCTTCAGGACAAATAAAATTAGATGCTAAGATGGATTGGATTAAATTTAATCGGCAATTAAGGCATTACAACGAAATTACTACTGAAATTGACAATCTATTGGGCCAATCTGAATATCAGTCTATTTATATGAAATTAGAGCTGGAGCAGGCAAAGGTATTTTTAGATCAGAAAGATTTTGAAACTACCAAACTTCTATTAAGCGATTTTACCGCTAACTATGAACGTAAAAATGAATCCGCAGAAGCATTCTATCATTTGGGGTATATTGCGTTGATGGAGGATTTTGATCTGGTATTAGCAAAGGATTATTTTGATTCTGCAAAGAAAGAGAAATCCAGTTCTAAATACGGGAAAAAGGCCAAAGAGATGAAAGTGGTCATCGAAGAATTTACTGCATTACAAGAAGAGTATGAATATAAAGTCAGTAATCCCGAATTAGATGAAGAAGTCGAAGCAGATTCCACAAATTTTAATATTGACGAGGATTCTAATATTGATGAAGAAATGGAAAATACTTTTTCTCGAAGTCGTGAACAAATGAGTATGCCTAGCGCTAGAAGTAAAGCGGATGCAACTCCAGATTCATTGTTATTTACTATTGCAGAAAAATTGATGTTTGATTTCAATAAAGAGGATGTGGCTTTAGAAAAATTTAAATTATTAGTCAATGAATTTCCAGATTCCAAATTCAGATCTCAGTCAATTTTTGTATTATCACATTTTTTTTCAGAAGAAAATTGGGAAACAACCCTGGCAAATGAATATCCTGAATCATCATATTTGAATATGGTGAGCGTTGATTCAGATACATTGAACTCATCAATTTCTAAACGTGATAAAGCATGGGATTTGATTTCAGTATCTTTTGATTCCACTGCAAATTCATTCTATGAATTATATTCCAGCGAATTTGATACCACATCTTTATATTACTATGCTTTTGTGCTCGACTACTATTTGAATGATTTAGAAGGCGCCATTAAGAGTTATCAAGAGTATGTGTCTTTTGAAAACGATGATGAGTTTACAGTTATCGCAAAAAATAGAATTAATGAGATAGAAGAAAGTTTGACTATCGAAGAAGAATTGATTAACCAAAAACTAAATTACTCAAATGCGATCAACTTTTATTTTTCTGGTGAACCTATAGATTCAGTCATTTCTATTTTAGACTTAGCATTAGAAGGCCGTCAATCTGAATATAGAACTTCTGCCCAGCGAATCAAGTCAGCATTTTCAAATATTAATATTTTGAATACACTCATACTTCCAGATTCTTCAGGGATTGTGGACTCTCTATCACTAACAAAATTAGATTCAATCTATTTTAATCTTGGAGATATTTTTGATTATGAGTTAGGTCTATCAGATTCTGCTCAATATTATTATAAAAAAGTGTTGAATGGATTTAAAAATTCAAATTTCAGATATCCATCAATGGTTGCCATGGACGAATTAGACTCTAATGGGGTGTGGGGTACATTAATGTCGGTTGAGTTTCCAGATAGTAGTGCAGTTTTGGATTCAACTCGTTCTGTGAATGGGATAATTACGGACTCATTAGATGATGAGTTTGTAAAGGATCAGAATGACTTATTAAATTTATTGGCGGATGCATCTGAGAATTTCATCAAACCCGAAATTGATTCGTTATTAGTCGATGAAAATTTAGATTCAGCAGTAGTTGAGATAGAAATGCCAGAATTTGCTATGCCAGAATTGCCGATGATTGAAGATATGATTCCTGAAGTAATTGAACCAGAAGAAGTAGATGAAGGGATTGTCATTCAAGATATTGAAGAAGATTCGCTTAATCAAATTTTATTGGATACTCTTATTGCTGAATTAATTAGAGTGGATTCAAATATTGTAGTTCAAACAATTTCAGAACTTCCAGTGGATAGTACGTGGACAGAATACATTATTTTATATGGTGAATCCTTACGACAAATTTCCCAAAAAGAATTTGGTACAGAAGATTATTGGAGTTTGATTTATGAATGGAATAAGGAAATAATTGGTGAAAATCCGGCATTGATTTTTCCATATCAAATATTAGAAATAAGAAAGCCTGCATCATACGAAATTGAAATAGTAAATGATGAAGTATATGTAGTTTCTGCAGGTGAAACATTATGGAGTATTGCAAAAGCCATCTATAAAGATGAATATGCATGGTCTATTTTATTGCATGATAATAAAGAAAAATTAGAGAATCCGGACAAAATTTATCCTGGATACTCATTGGTTATTAGAAGACAATTAGTAGAATCGAGGGATTAGAATTGATATTCAATGAACTTGCAATAGTTGAATCCACAGAAGAAATTGCGTCCAATACCTTTCAAACTTTTTTGAAATCCCCCAAAATCGCAGCATCCATAAAGCCGGGTCAATTTATTAATATTTTACCATCAGAATATTGGGATAAAATGATGCGTCGCCCTATGAGTGTGGCCAGCCAAAAGGATGAGGTAATTAGCATTATTTATAAGGTGGTGGGCGAGGGTACTGAGTTGATGCAGAATTGGTCAGTTGGAGATTCGGTAGATCTGATTGGCCCTTTAGGTAATTTTTGGGATGGCTATGCTGATAAATTATCTATTCTGATTGGAGGTGGTGTGGGTATTGCGCCGATCTTAAATTTACATAATCATTTAGATGAATTGGGTGAGGAGAAAGTCCTCATAATGGGGGCTCGAAACTCCAGTGAACATTTTATTGATCATAATCCCGAAAATGGAGTTTACATGACTACTGATGATGGGAGTTTGGGAATTCATGGAAATGTTCTAGAACCATTAAAAATAGCCCTAGAAAATATCGATATTAAAAATGTGAAGGTTTTTGCATGTGGACCGCCCGCAATGATGGAAGCGGTACGACAATATTCAATATCTGAAGGCATTGAATGTGATTTGGCTTTAGAGACTTTAATGGCATGTGGTTTTGGCATTTGCCAGGGTTGTACGGTTGAGTTTGAAAAGAAGCAGAAAACTACCGAGCACAGTTACCGTAATCGTTTTGGATTAGTATGTATGGATGGTCCCATTTTTGAATCAAAGGAGATTAAATCATGTCATCTGTAAAATTTGGGAAATTAGATTTCGCATCCCCCATATTAGTAGCAAGTGGGACCTATGGCTATGGACATGAAACCAAATCTATGGTAGATATAAATGGCATTGGTGGAATTATTACAAAATCAGTAACACTACATCCTAGGGAAGGGAACCCTCCTCCACGTATTGCTGAAACTTCATCAGGAATGCTTAATTCTATTGGTTTAGCTAATGTGGGGGTTAATGAATATTGCAAATCAAAACTTCCATATTTAAATGAGCTAAACACAAAAGTTATTATCAATATTGCGGGTACAGCTGTAGATGATTATGTAGAAACACTTAAAATATTAGAATCAGCTGGTGGAAATCATGTGGGTTATGAAGTTAATATTTCGTGTCCTAATGTAAAAGAAGGTGGTATGTCATTTGGAGTAAGTGCAAAGATGACAGAATCACTTACAAGTGAATTACGAAAATGTACGTCTAAACTACTAATTATGAAGCTGAGCCCTAATGTTACATCTATTGAAGATATTGCTGTAGGTGCTGAAAATGGCGGTGCTGACGCATTAAGTGCAATTAATACATTAGTGGGTATGGGTATTGATATTAAAACTAGAAAAATGAAAATTAATACTACATTTGGTGGCTTATCGGGACCTGCTATAAAGCCGATTGCTTTGGCTAATGTTCATAAAGTTTTTAGAGCTGTGAAAATTCCCATCATTGGTTTAGGTGGAATTAGCTGTGTAGAAGATATAATTGAATTTATTTTGGCAGGTGCAGATTTAGTTCAGATTGGTACCTTAAATTACCGTGAGCCTGGGATTAGTATTCGCTTAGCAGAAGAACTAGATTTATATTGTAGGGATAATAATTTAACATCTATTTCTGACTTGAAAGGTTTGGCGGAATATCGCTAGTCTATGATGATAAAGCTTTCAATATTAGTGCTATTTATTTGGGGATGTACACCTGCACCTAGATATAAATCAGGGCATCAAAAAATTAAATCTAATTATTCAAGTAATAGTAAAAAGGTTAAATTTATTCCAGTTACCAAAGCACCTACCTTAGCAGAGTTCGATACATCAAAAAAAATATATACTGGCGTATCATCATATTATGGGAAAGCTTTTCATGGTAAACTTACTGCAAATGGCGAAATTTTTGATATGTATGGTGTTACAGCAGCCCATAAAGAGATGCCTTTGAATACAGTGGCGAGAGTAACAAATTTAGCCAATAATAAATCACTCATTCTTCGGATTAATGATCGTGGACCGTACGTAGCTGGACGAATCTTAGATTGTTCATATGGTGCTGCCAAAAAATTAGATTTTCTAAGCACGGGCACTACCGAAGTAAAAATTGAAGTGATTGAGTGGGGCGATAATAAATATATGCACCACTAAAAAGATATCCCATTTAGAAAGAACCTGTTACAAAAATCCTATTTTCTATTTCCCAATATATATCTACATTAAATTTATGAATTTTGAGAGGAAGCACGGCATTGAAGCCTTTTCGTAAAATTATATTGATTTGCATGTTAAATATGTTATTGCCTAATAACGTTTATGTAGCACTTCAAATGTTTGATCAAGTTGGTGTGATAAATATGGATTCATTACAACAAATCGATATGATTGACATTACGCTTAATGATAATGTTGATTGCTCATTGTTTTCTGATGAGATGG
>TARA_B110000438_G_scaffold75122_1_pt1 | contig 12208 bp, 7 predicted proteins | sample TARA_B110000438 | Tara Oceans TARA_B110000438 (sample SAMEA4398413) | marine metagenome | biome: Polar Biome; feature: [MES] marine water layer (ENVO:01000295) within the mesopelagic zone...; material: water (ENVO:00002006), including particulate matter (ENVO:01000060) such as...... | reverse complement strand
TTAGCAATATGAAGGATATCAGTACCTTGAAAGTTTTGCCATTCTCTTTGGGTTAAATCTAATTTTTTTAATTCAGCAACCGTTTGATTGAAAGCGGTATGACAAATTTCTACTAAGGTCTCTTTTTTAGATGTGTGCTTATTATCAAACCATTTTGATGCAGGTTGAAACCGAATCATTTCATCTAACTGATTGAAGTAGGGCCATAAATATTGATTATCTCCCTGTCCAAATTCATCTGCCCAGGTCTCATATTCTAAATGTTTTCGCCATGTATCAAAAAAGCTAGCCTCAATTGATAGTTTAGAATTTTGATAATCCCACGCTTTCATGGTGCTAAGCCATTGGTTTGCATCATCACTTAATTGTTCTGAGCGAAGAATATTTAATAATACAGGAAGTACATTTTGTGCTTTTCCATTAGTATTATCAAATTGTAGTGCCTTCATATCATCCACATCAGCAGATTTTAGTTTATCTAATTCTTTATTGATTTGAGATGCCCTATATGACATCCAGAAAAATGATGAGAGAAAATAAGGGTAGTCTTCATCAGTTATATGCTGATTGGCAGAACTTACATAGCCACGTTTTGGATTCAAAATATGAGGTTTTTGTGCATGAGGAATAGTGGCTTGCCAATCGTATATAGGATCATTCCCATCCATTATAAGCATTCCTTGACCATCCCATTTTGCAGGTTGATTCCCTGAGTGCCAAATAGCAATATTACCATTTATATCTGCATATACAAAGTTCTGCCCAGGGCAGGAGTATGTTTCTAAAGCATCTACAAATTCAATATAATTATCAGCATGATTAACCTTGTAGAGTGCCCGCATTTCATTAGAGGCATCATGAGCCAACCATCGTAATGCACGTCCTTCTGCCGTTTGGCGAACTCCATGTCGAATTTGAGATTTACCTAACGCGGGAGTTTGATTTAAATGATCCCATACTACGGGTCCATGATGAGTATATGTTATGGTATCATAGAATGTAGGTTGCCCTTTAATTTTAATTTCCTCAACTTCTTTTCTGGTGGGCTCCCATTTATTTTTGTATCTATATTCAGATTGGGTACTATCTTTGAAGGTGATGTCATACCAGTCCATTACATCGTCATACCCATTTGTGGCACCCCATGAAATATTATCATTGAATCCTAAAATAATACCTGGAGCACCAGGAATAGTTACACCCATTACATTCAGGTTTGGGGTATTAAGGTGCATCATATACCAAATAGAAGGCAAGTTCAAACCTAGGTGTGGGTCATTAGATAATATAGGATTACCTGATTTACTTCGTTTTCCGCTAATGGCCCAATTATTACTACCTATAGCTTCAGGTGGTTGAGGTAAGAATTGTGTTGCATCCGCTGTTGATTCATAAAGGTTTCTAGGAGACTTTAATTGAATGGGATCAAAATTAAAGGGTGTATTCCTAGGTATGATAGGATCATATTCCTTAGGAAAAATAGGGAATAGTTCTTCAAGTGCATCCATACCAAAGTCATTCACTATTCGTGTATAGGCTAAATCTGTACTTCTTCCAGTGAGCATCCATGCCATAGATTTTAAAAGAATACAGGTTTTAAGGGGTGTCCATAACTCTGGGGAATAGTCTAACACTTTATATTCTAAGGGATATTTTGAAGGGGAAAGCGAATTTATATAGGCATTTATACCTTTTGTGAATGCTAATAAATTTGGATAAAATTCGTCATCTTCGCTAAGTGTTTTTAGTGTATTTTTTGCACCATAAACCATACCAATTCGTCGTTGGAACTGGTCATACCCTTTTGCTTTCTCTCCCACAATTTCGCTGAGTCGTCCGCTAGCAGCATGTGTTTGGAACTCCATTTGCCAGAGTCGATCAAAAGCCATGACATAGCCCTGTACAAAATATAAATCATGTTCATTTTTTGCAAAAATATGTGGAATTCGCAGGGTATCCCATACCACCTCAACAGGTTCAGAGAGGGAATCAAAATGTAGTTCACCAGCAGGTAATTTATCGCTATGAATTAAAGAAGTATATCCAGTGTAGGGGCTTAAGAATTTTCCTAATGGAGGAATACTCCCAATAGGTTTATTAAGTACAAAAATAATTGATATTAAAGTAGTAAGGCAAATGCCTGCTTTAATTAATGGTTGCATTTAAATATTGGGTTGTTTTCTTATTGAACCCATATTTTCTTCCATTTGAGATATATTGATTGCATATCGGATAAGATCATTATCTGAAATAATTCCCTTTTGAAATAATCCCATAAGAGAATCATCCATTAGGACCATCCCATCCTTGCTACCACTTTTAATATAATTATCTAGTTGATGTACATTATTCTCACGAATGAGTGCGCGAATAGCTTGGGTGGCCACCATTACTTCACAAGCTAGTACTCGTCCGCCATCATTAGTAGGTACTAATTGTTGTGCCACAACTGCCAATAATGACATGGACATATTCATTCGAATGACTTCCTGCTTCTCAGGTGGAAATGCATCTACCATTCGAGTGATTGCACCTGCCGCTGTATTTGTGTGCATAGTGGCCAAAACAAGATGTCCAGTTTCTGCAATACTCAATGCGGCCCCCATTGATTCAGGATCCCGTAATTCTCCCACTACCACAACATCTGGATCTTGGCGTAATGCACTCTTTAGACCAGATGCAAATGAATCTGTATCTACTCCTACTTCACGTTGGTTTACTTGTGCTTTACTATGTGGGAATAAGTATTCTATTGGATCTTCAATGGTAAGTACATGGCCCTCTAATTCTTGAGTAATTTTATGCACTATTGCTGCCATGGTCGTAGATTTACCGCTCCCTGTTGCACCTGTAATAAGAATAAGTCCCTTACGGCGTTTAGATAATTCAACTACCGAATCTGGAAGTCCTAATTTATCTAGCCCCGGAGGATCAATAGGTAAGCGCCTATATGCAGCTGCAATATTACCTCGTTGACTAAATACATTCACTCGGAATCGGCTTAATCCAGGAATACCAATTGAGTAGTCGATTTCTTCACCATTATTAAATCGCTTTAATTGCTCAGCGTTCATTTTGGATTCAACCATTGATTTTACTACATCTGGCAATAATTTTTGATCACCCATAGGTAACAATGCTCCATCCTTTCTAACACGAGGAGGAGTTCCAACAGTAATATGTAAGTCACTACCATCAAGTTCTACAATTTTTTTCAATAAGTCTTCTAATATCATACTAATCCCGATTTATTATTTTATAGCAATTTTTTGTTTAGAGTTCGCCCAGAAATATGCCCCAATTCCAAATAGAAATTCAAACAAAATAAATAGACCTAGGTTAATAGCAATTCCACTGGCAAACCCGTAACTGTGGAGTCCTACACTAAGCAAGTTGACCCCAAACCATGCCAATGCTACAATGATATTATTTAAGACCATACCCAATGCAAACCCTGGCCCTTTCACCATTCCTGAAAGTCTCATGTGAATCATCATTAAATGCCACATGCAAATGAGCATGGCTCCATTTTCTTTTGGATCCCATCCCCAGAACCTTCCCCAAGATTGGTCTGCCCAGATACCACCTAATATAGTCCCAAATAAAGAGAAGAAAAGAGCCATAAGCGTAATGCCAAATGTATTATTATAAATTTCTTTTAGGCTACTCGTTCGCTCTGGATATAGTATGGCCATACCCAAATAAATATGTCCCATAAATCCAGCCATGAGAGATGTGCCATATCCAATGGTAATGGTAGTTACATGGGTGGCCAACCAGAAGTTTGAGTTTAGCACAGCCACCAACATGCCCATAGTATCACCATCTACAGAATACTTGAATCCAATATAATGGAAGATTGCTCCTGATATCGATCCAATGAAAATGCCTAAACCATCTTTGCGAATATATTCTAAAATAATGGCACAAAGGTTGGCAATGAATGATACAAAAATGATGGACTCGTAAAGGGTCGTAACAGGTGGACGTTGCATAATATACATCCGTAAGCACAGACCGCCGCCATGGAGTAAGAATCCTATAATAAGTGAAAAATAAGCAATTTTTTTCAGGAGTATTGGGGCAGTAACCCAGCTAAATCCCAATAGTAAGAAAGCCAAAATATAAAAAGCTAAACTTATATAGAACATATTGGCTTCATTATACCAGGTTTCTAGTTTTAGCCTATGGGAATCTATTAATATGCTGTAGTTAGTATTCAGCTCATTGTAATAATTTGACATGGCCATATCCATACCCAAGGTATCATTTTGCAATTTTTTATTCAGATATTCCAAAAAATTGAAAAGTAAATTCCTTTGATTTTCAGATAGGGCTTGTTCACTTTCCACCTCCCATGGTGAAATCCATGAGTCCTCAGGGTTATCTGATATAGGTGGAATAATTTTGAGATGCCACCACATATTTGCAAATTTTTGAAAATTTGCATGAAGTTCTTTGAGTTGACTTTCAATGATAGATAACTCATCTACAGGTTTTGCATGTATTTGGATGAGTAATTCTCTTTGGCTTTCTAATCCGTCCAATATTTCATGATAGGAATATGTGTGAATATTATCCCATTCTAATCCTAAACTTTGGACCACTTCTGGATTTCGTAACTTGAATACTTTTTGCTTAAACCCGATATGAGGATCGGCAAGGAGATCAATCAGCCAATCAATGGCAGGGACATCTTCTGATTTCAATGATCGTTTTCCATAGATAGAAAGTAATTGATTGCGTGCAAAAGTATCTAATGGTTTGATTCTACCACCATCTTGAACGGGTATATCTCGGTAATCAAAATCACGGGAAAAAAGTGAAAATGTTGAAAGGAAGACTGATAATAGTAAGACTACTTTTTTCATGCTCTTTTCTTCCCTTTTGATGACAGCAGTTTTGGGAGCTGTAAGAGCAGATGAATGAGTAATCCAAAGCTCATAATAAGGCTGGAAATATAGGGAAATAGTCGGCCATAATTTTTTACTACTGCCAGTATGGATGTTTCTCCACTATCACTCTGACTAAACGATGCCTGGAAAAATGTATACTCTTTATGGCGTAAGGGTTCATTCATTTTAATCATAACTCGACGAGGAATATCATTTTCGATAAGATTTACTTCAGAACTAAAACTTTTTGGGATGGTAGTCCCTGGGTGAAGCACCCGTTTAAAGTCTAATAATTCGATGGCAAAAGGAAGATAAATTCGTTCACGCCGTAATACAAGTGTGTAAGATTCATCATTCACTTGTAGCGTTTGGGGAATTGATTGACCTAAAAATAGACTATAGATTCCATCCGCATCAGTGTTTGTATCTGAAATTTTAAAAAGAATTCCAGCGCGATTCATTTCGGCTTCTTTTTCATTTTCCTTTGGTAATAGTAGAAAGTTTTTTGCCAACCCATGATAAAAATCACCCTTGGATTGTGTGCGACGTTCCGCTTCAGCATTTGAATGAAACTGTATAATTTCAATAGTGAAAGGTAAATCAGTAGGGTTTAGAATGTTTCCATTTTTGAGTATTTTTTCGGGAAGCGAAGTAATATCATTATAATCAGGTTGAGTGGTATTTATAAATGCTAGCTCTGACTGCTGTGAGTTTACAATAAAGCTTGATTGTCCTCCTTCATCTAAAACCATATTCCCCTCAAAACTAAACCATGCAGTGATACCGCCACCTATGAGAAGTAATAATGCTCCCATATGAACAATAATGATGCCCACTTTTTTCATTTGCCATAAGGTATGCCGAAAAAGAAGTGATATCATATTTAGAAACATTACCAACATGGTAAGTCGTCCACCGGGGACTGGAATGGGGCCAAACCATGCCAACCAATTTGAAAAATATTGTTGTTGGGCATAGTATAATCCCATATCTCTTTGTGCAATAGTTCCCACAAAAACTAAAATCATCATCCACATAATGGTAAATACAAATATTTTAGGATTTCCCAATTTTCTAATTATGGATCTCATTGAGTCGCCCCTGAGGTAAAGGACTTACAAAAGTCCAAAAATTGAGATTCTAATTGAGAAATTCCATGAGTAGTGGCACTTAGTTTTACAAAAATAGTATGGGTCTCAATTTGAAAGATTGATGCAAGAAAAGCGGTTTCATTTTCCTCAGGATTGATAATGGTAAACCATTGGAAGGTTCCCAGTTGGCTTTCTTCATTTTTAACATATTGTTGGATTTCAATTTCAGAATGAGGTTTTAGGTTGAGTTGACCTCTCCACCGATTTATGTTTGGGGCCAGTCCACCGGCAGCTCCACCTAATTTTATAACGGATATATCTCCAATCCCATCAGCAAAAGGTACATCAAAACTGCCTATTCGCATAGAGGATCCTTTAGTTGAAACCCAATGGGTGGGGGTATTCCAATTTATTGAAGATGGTGCGGAGGGTTGTGATATAACAGTAGGCTTTATAGCTTCTTTTTGAACACGATAATAACGTACATGACGATTATTATCACATGAGGTGCATATAAAAAATAGTAATAAAGGTAAAAGTATAAATCGTTGATTCACTGCTTAATTCCGTGGATTATTATACGGATAATTTACGGTGATTCATTCAGGGTTGTAAACGCTAAAAGGAAATATTATTCGTATGAATCCCAGTGAATATCACGGGTAATATATTGAACTTTTTTATCAGATGGACTTTTGATTTCCAAAAAGAATTCTGCCGTTTCGCCTGGGCGCAGTGCAGTGTCTGTAATAACTCCAGATTGGTAAACTACTTGTGAGCCCTCAACAAATGTAGAATCTGAAGAAATTAAATCTGTTTCACCTCCCCAAAGTTGGTAAATAATTCTCACGAAGTCCGCTCGATGGAGACCTGTATTTGTAACTGTCCCAGAATATAATCTACTTTCTGCCATAATTTTTTCATCGGCATCCCCATCAAAATCAATTTTTGCGGAGGCAGGTGCAATTTCTTTAATGGCTTCAACATTTCCTTTATCAATGGTTAATTGCCCAATTTGGGTTTGAACAATGAGTTGATCCATGTTTTCTTGGATAATAGTACCTTGAATTAATGTACCATTGGTTAAATTGATTTCATGATTCAGTTGAGGCACTTTTATCATTTTTAATACTTCAGTATTAAAACTTGGTGTGGATACTCGTGTTTCATATTCTATCACTCTGGCATGTAAGTCATTTAACTGAGCTTGAATATCTTCAACCGTTTCTTTTAATGGATAAAAAGGTTCTGCAGTCTCAAGAAAAGAAGATGGTTTTTCTCCATTCTCACTGGATTCAATGGCTTCATCAACATCAGGGGAAATATTTTTATCTTTCTTTGAACATCCTGTTAATAAGAGAATGATGAATAAGAAATTAATATATTTAGAAATGCTCATTCTTCATCTCCATTAATATCTTTTTGCATGGCTTCATAGGCAGCATTTCGTAGTTTTCCACGATATTTTTCATACTGCCCCAATTCTTTTATCATCGAAACAATTTCGCTATAGTAAATATAATTTGATGAATGATAGAGAATTGCAATCACATCATCAACCACTGACGGATCGTCAAATCCTGCCAATGCACGAATAGCTTTAATCCGCAATGTTTTTGGAAATCCATCCGTTACTGCAATATCCATAAAGACAGGTTTAATCGCTGGGTTTTTATATTCACTTAAACTTTTGATGAGGGTATTCATGAGGGCATAATATTCATGTTTCCCCGTTTGATATGCTTCAAGAAGCGCAAATACCATTCGATCATCTTTTTGTTCACCTAATACATTTAAAGCATATTCATTCACTTTATCACGATGTGTGGGATCACCCAACATCTCTATAAAAAAGTCAACCAATTCAGGCGATTCTTTCCGTGCTAATATTTCAACGGCACGGTTTCGGATATGAACATCCATTTCAATATTATTTGCGATATCCATAAGGATTGGAATTACTCTATCATCATTCATTCCACCAAGGGTGAGTGTCATTAGCTTATTCATTCGTGCATGGTTTGAGCGACTTACTTCATACAGTTCTAAGAGTGTGAAAATTTCATCTTCAGAGCCATTTTCACCGATGGCATTTACGATGGCTTCACGAATTTCCATCACCTTCATTTCTGTATTTTTTAATCCAATTACTAAGGAGTCAGCAGAATCTTCTACGCCGAATTTAGTTAATATATTGATGGATTGATGCATGAGCTCCATTTCAAGAAGGCTAGCATTTTTCACTGAACTTTGAATTGCACTTATTGTCATTGGGTGGCGACTCTCTGCCAACGTACGCAATGCTTCAATTCTTACTTCTAAAGTTTGGTTAGGATCTTGATAGATGTCAATGAGGATTTGTAGCGATTTTCGCTTACCCTTTAAGTACATCAAGCGATGTTTTTCCACATCCTCAAGAGAATATGGAGTTTGGCGAATGGCACAACCTGTTAAAAGGATGCCTGCCAACAATATGATAAATAGTTGTTTTATTGTGAATCTCATTAAAAATATAGTGGAAAATTAGTTGTGAATTTCATTTACTTTACTGTCCTAAATCAAGAGAATTCTGTAATTAATTCCATTTATTCTGTTGCCACCCATTCTCATCTACAGTGGTAACAGTAAAATGTTTGAGCCAATCCCCCATAAAAATAAGTGATTTCTCCTCATAAGTTTCAATTTCAGTTTGATGATAGTGGCCAATTAAAACCACGTCGTAGCCTTCATTCCATTTTTTATTGGCAAATTCTCGCATCTCATTTCGAATGCTAACTGATTTTTCATCATGATGGTGATAATGGCTACTGGTATTGGATACTTTTCGCGCCAAAGCACATCCCCAATCAGGATGAAATAATCTAAATAAAAAAATGGCAATTTTACTTCTAATCACTCGTTTCATGAAGCGATAGCCCACATCATTTTTTAGAAGCCCATCGCCGTGGGTTACTAATATTTTTTGACCATTTACATCGAATTCTAAGTCACCATCATGAACAATGGCACCAAATTTTTGGCTGAAACTTCCAAAATCCCAGTAGTCATGATTCCCTAAAATATAATGGATTTTTATTCCTGATTTATAAAGTTGTTCTAATCGGAATAGAATATCATTAAATCCTTTTGGGACTACATATTTATAGTCAAACCAAAAATCAAAAAAATCACCGCCAATAATAAGTGTTCCTTTAGCGGATTCAATTTTATCAAAAAGCGAAAATAATTTTTCTCGACGAATCAGTTCAGCATCTGACTTTTCCATTGAAAAGTGATTGTCAGATATAAAATAAATGGGGAGCTCTAACACGCTGTAAAATTAGAGAGTTGTAACCTTGAAATCATAGTTGAAAATCTTTCTTTTATAAACGGGGAACAATTCATAGCTTACACACCTCTCAAAAGCGATGAATACGATTACAAAATTATTTATGTATAGTTTGCTCTTTTTAACAGGAGCCTTTGCACAATTTGGTCAAAATATTGTTCAATATGAAGACTTTGATTGGAGTTACATCCAATCTCGCCATTTTGATATATACTATGATGTGGATGGTCGTACCCATGCTGATTTTGTAGCAAAGGAGGCAGAATTAGCCTATAATCATATATCCACACATCTTAATTGGAAGTTGAAACATCGTGTTTCAATTATCATTTATAATTCTCATAATGATTTTCAACAGACAAATGTAATTGGCGTTTATATGCGTGAAGGTATTGGTGGCGTTACTGAACTTTATAAAAATAGAGTAGTCATTCCCTTTGATGGCTCAAATATAGAATTTAAACATGTAATTCATCATGAATTAGTCCATGCATTTATCAATGATTATATTTATGGTGGAAGTCTCAAAAATATGATTCAGAGCTCGATTCGGGTGGGAATTCCAGGATGGATGAATGAGGGATTGGCTGAATACTTGGCCAGCGATTGGGATGCAAAATCTGACATGTGGGTTAGAGATTTAGCCATAAATGGCGGAGATCTTCCCATAATTAGAATGTTGAATGGTTATTGGGCATACAGAGGGGGTCAGTCTGTATGGAAATTTATTACCTCCAAATGGGGCAATGAATCCATTGCTGAAATCTTTTATCAAATTAAATCTAAGAATAGTGTAGAAAAGGGTTTGAGTGAGGCACTTGGGGTAGATTTTAAGGAGTTAAATAAGCAGTGGCACGCCTATTTAAAACGAGAGTATTGGCCTGATATCACCAAACGGGAAAACCTTCCCGATATTGCACGCCAGTTAACCGACCATGAAAAGTGGGGAAATACATATAATGTTGCCCCCGCCATTTCACCAGATGGTAGTCGTATTGCAATCCTTTCAAATAAATCTGGGTCGATGGCATTATATATGCTTTCTGCCTCAGATGGTAAAGTTATTCGAAAAATAGTTCAGGGTGAACGTAGTGCTGAAATAGAAGAATTACATCTTTTAAAACCTGGGATAACATGGTCACCTGATAGTAAGCAGTTGGCTTTTTCAGCCAAGTCCGGTCATTCAGATGCACTATTTATTTTGGATGCTACCACTTATAAATTTGAAAAATATCGATTTAAAATGGAAGGTATTTTTAGGCCATCATGGTCTCCAAAGGGAGATAAAATTGCCTTTGTGGGAAATGATGGTTCCCGAGGGGACTTATATTTGTTTGATGTGGAAACTCATGAGATTGAAAATCTCACAAATGATTGGTACTCAGAAGACCATGTTTCCTGGGCCCCTGAAGGTGACAGTATATATTTCATCTCGGATCGAGGTGATGATTTAAGTATTGGTCAAATTGAAATCCCCTATAATTATAATGTGGATCAATCAGATATTTATACACTCAATTTAACATCATCTGTCATGAGTCAATTGACATCTACTCTGTGGAATGAAACGTATCCTACAATTTCGGGTGATGGTAATTATTTAGCATATATTTCTGATGAGAGTGGAGTCTCAAATATTATGATAATGGTTGATGAGGTTTCAACTCCAATCACGAATGTTGCCACCGGTATTACGCAATTATCGTGGAATGGAGATGACACTCAGCTCATTTTCACAGGATTCCATTCAAGTGGATATGATATTTTCACATTGGCGAATCCCAAAGAAAAACGAGATGAAAGTATATCCATTCCGCTTGCAGCATGGCGAGAATCGGATGATGCTCATGGATTGTTACGACGAAGTGAAGCGGGTGGGAGAAACCGTATAAATGATGATGAGTACATGAACTATGTTTTTTCAGGTGTGGATGATAGTGATAATGTTACTGATTCTACCTCAGTTGAATTGGAGGATCATCTTACTCAAGATGAGCGTGGTCGTTATAAACCAAATACATACAGAACACGATTTACATTAGACAATGCTCAGGCAGTTTATTCCATTGATTCTCGGTTTGGTTCGCAGGGTATGGCATATTTTGTATTCTCAGACATACTGGGAGATCATCAAATTTATATGTCATCTGAAATGGAAGTTAGCCTAAAAAATTCTGATTATTATCTCCAATATCGATACTTGAAGAAAAAGATAGATTGGAATTTTGTATTCTACCATAATGCAATTAAATATAATTATAATACAATTTCAGATGAAAAACGAAATTATTCAAGGTATAGAATTTTAGGCACCTATCTTTCAGGAATACGTCCATTTTCACGATTCATGCGACTTGAAGGTAGTGTAGATTTTAACTATACTGAAGATGCCTTAATCGTTGAAGAAGTGGCAGGATATAATTTAGATATTTCCGAAACAGTAAGGAGTTCCTTCACTACGCTAATCCCTGGCGTTAAATATGTTTGGGATAATACCCTATGGTCACAAACGTATCCCATAGATGGAATTCGATCATATTTGCGATATCGAATGAGTCCCGAAATTAATAATCGTTCATTGGTATTTCATAGATTGACTGCGGATGTGAGAAAATATGTTCCAATTACAAATGGAATAAGTTTTGCAAGTCGGATTTTTGCAGGAACCAATTGGGGGCGTGATGCACAAAATTTCCGTATGGGGGGCGTACCATGGCTATTTTCAAAAGATGTGGATAGGGTTCGTTCAAGTGATGATTTGAGTATTGGAGAATTGTATTTTTCTGAATATTTAATGCCGGTCCGAGGGTCAATGATTTCTGAGCGAATCGGTGAGAATACATTACTTTTTAACATGGAACTTCGATTACCCTTTTTACTCTATTATTTCCCAA
>TARA_B110000438_G_scaffold121918_1_pt1 | contig 12217 bp, 12 predicted proteins | sample TARA_B110000438 | Tara Oceans TARA_B110000438 (sample SAMEA4398413) | marine metagenome | biome: Polar Biome; feature: [MES] marine water layer (ENVO:01000295) within the mesopelagic zone...; material: water (ENVO:00002006), including particulate matter (ENVO:01000060) such... | reverse complement strand
AACGCAAGCACCCACACAAATTATCTGATTATATTGTTAAAGAACGAGCCCAATAAAATCCTTTGAGTGGTAAATGCATCTTACAACTCAGAAGCTTTCTCATTGAGCAGACCGACCATGATACTGCGAACAGTACTTTTAAGCTACCTTTTTAAGCAAGCTATTAATGATTAGTCTTGGCTATAAGACATCGTCTCTCATAGCGGAATGCGATTATAGCGGTGAATGCAATCTGGTCAACAAGTATTTAATTAACTTTTCATAATTATTAATTATTTACCAACAATCAAAAACTTATTTCTTCTATATACCGCTATCTTTAGCCAAAAATATTCCAATTAATTAAATGTTTAGCTCATAAATTATTTATACACCAGGAGTATATTTTATGCTGATCATCCATATTATTTTGTATTTTATCCAAACTGCGCAAATGATTTACATCAATTTAAAACTTTACTTCAAACTGACTTTGGCAAATCGTCGTTTACCCACTTGATAGATATGCGTGCTTCCAGAACTAATATTGCAATCTTTATCTATAACTCGCTCACCATCAATTCTTACAGCACCCTGCTTAATCATACGAAATGCCTCTGAGGTGCTCGTTACTAAACCGACATTCTTAAGAATATGTGCTACTCCCATAACGCCATCTGATGCTGCCAATTCATGCTCAGGTATCTCACTAGGCGCGGCTCCTTTTTGAAAACGAGCAATAAATTCATCCTTAGCGCTTTCTGCTAGATTCTTATCATGGAATCTTGAAACTATTTCTATAGCTAATTCAAATTTTATATCTCTTGGGTTTTTTCCATCATTTACAGCAAGCTTAAAAGCTTCAATTTCTTTTAATGTACGAAAACTCAATAACTCAAAGTATCTCCACATTAACTTATCTGAAATTGACATCAATTTTCCAAACATTTCATTGGGTGGTTCCGTGATGCCAATGTAATTACCATAAGACTTGGACATTTTTTGAACGCCATCCAAACCTTCCAGTAATGGAACAGTAAGTGCAATTTGTGGTTCTTGTTGAAAACTTTGCTGAATATGTCGACCAACCAACAAATTAAATTTCTGATCAGTGCCGCCCATTTGAACATCAGTATTTAAACTCACAGCATCATAGCCCTGTGCTAGCGGATAAAGTAACTCATGAATAGCAATAGACTGATGTTCCGCAAATCGCTTAGCAAAATCATCCCTCTCAAGCATTCTTGCAACCGTATAACGAGAAGCTAGTTTAATTAATCCCGGCGAACCCAATTCCATCAACCAACGTGAATTAAAGTCAATAATCGTCTTTTCTGAATCAAGAATTTTGAATACTTGCTCTTTGTAAGTATTGGCATTCTCGTTAATTTCATCCCGAGTTAAAGGCGGGCGAGTAATATTCCGGCCACTTGGATCTCCAATTAAAGCTGTAAAATCTCCAATTAAGAATATAACGTTATGCCCAAAATCCTGAAACTGTTTCATTTTATTAATGACAACTGTATGGCCCAGATGCAAGTCAGGTGCGGTTGGGTCAAAACCCACATAAACATTTAGTGGTCGATCTAATTTTAGCTTAGCTTCTAATCCTCCCTCAGGAAGAATTTCTTCAGCACCACGGGAGAGCTCAGCAAGCTGTAATTTAATATCCATCATTTGAAATAATACTTATATAATTGTTTGGTATTCATTTTAACATCCTTAAGGGTCATTATGCAGGGATTAATTCATTGGTCATAACAAATCCCGTATCTAATGATAATAATTTTACAGAAATTTTTTCAAATTTTAATTTTGACTGCATAAAAATCCCAATGTAGAGTCGCAAGATTATATTTAACGGGAAAGCGTCCCTTGACTAAAAGAAAAAGCTCTCTCCAACAAGATTACAAAATTAAAACTGACACCAATAAGAAAAAGAATCGTCTTGGTTATTTCCTGGTAGTTTTAGCTATGCTCACCTTATTTATATGGTTTGTGAATAAGAAAAGCATAGAACCGGATAGTAATTCTTCTTCTGATGAAATTCATAAGAACGCTATTAATGAAAATACAAAAGTGACTCTAGCACCTGCGGTGTTTCTCCCTGATCATCCTAATTTTCATCCTCCATACATACTTCCTGAGAAAGAATTTCAAACCATCAAATTTGTTATAAAAAAAGGAGACACTTTAGAAGTTTTATTTGATAAAGAAAAACTAGATATTGGAGATTTAGCAGAGATAACCGCCATTGAAACTTCTAAAAATTATATAAAGTTCCTTAAACCAGGAGATCTTATCAGTATTGAGCATAATGAAGGCAGAATAATTTCTTTAACGCGTCATCTTGATTTGCAAAGAACTCTATTTATTGAGGAGATAAATGGTAAGTATGAATCGTCGTTCATTAAGAGAGATATCAATATAGAAAAGCATTTTGGTTATGGAAAAATTGAGACCTCACTATTTGAAAGCGCAATCGATAATGGTTTAACTGAGAGATTGATCATGAATCTTGCAGAAATTCTCGCTTGGGATATTGATTTCGTATTTGATATTCGAGTCAATGATGACTTTTATGTTATGTATGAAGAAATCTGGCAAGACAATAAATTTGTGACTGAAGGCAAGATCATTGCAGTTGAATTCAATAATAATGGCAGAAAAATTAAAGCTCTTCATTACACCAATAATAACGGTGAATCTAATTATTTTACCCCAGAAGGGAAAAGTATGAAAAAAGCTTTTGTTCGTGCGCCACTAGATTTCACCAGGGTAAGCTCTAACTTCAACCCAAACAGAAAACACCCTATCCTAAATACAATAAGAGCTCATCGAGGAGTTGACTATGCAGCACCCAGAGGTACTAAAATCAAAGCATCGGGAGATGGAAAGGTTATTTTTAAAGGTGTTAAAGGGGGTTATGGTAACGTTATTATCTTGCAACATGGTGAGAACATTACGACACTGTATGCACATATGTCAAAATTTGCCAAAAAAATTGAGGTTGGTCAGCGAGTCAAGCAAAATCAAATAATTGGTTTTGTCGGAAGTTCGGGTCTGGCTACTGCAGCTCACTTGCATTACGAATACAGAATCAATGGTAGTCATCAAAATCCAAGAACGGTTAAACTGCCCAAGGCCGCACCAATTAATAATATCTATAAACAAGATTTTGAAGAACAATCTTCATCAATCATGAGAGAACTCCAACAATTTAAAGAAACGCAAAATGTTTCAGCTGTACTTGATAATTGAAGAATACTCAGAAATTTAAGTCTATGTATATTGGATTAATATCCGGAACCAGCATGGATGGCATTGATGCCGTATTAATGAATATCAGCGGCAAGCACTGTAACGTCCTAGGCACATTTGATAAGAAATATCCCAATAAACTTCGCCAGCAATTATTAAAAGCATCTCAAGATTGGGAGAACACCAATATAGATCAACTTGGTCGATTGGATCATTGGGTTGGAGAGGTATTTAGAGATGCCGCACTCGACCTAATAAAAAATTGTAAAGTACGTGCGAATGACGTTATTGCGATTGGCAGTCATGGTCAAACTATCCGACATCAACCCCAAGCAATCAAACCTTATACTATGCAAATTGGCGATCCTAATGTAATTGCTTCAGGCACCAGAATAACTACCGTAACTGATTTCAGAAGAAGGGATATTGCTGTTGGCGGGGAAGGTGCCCCTCTAACTCCAATTTTTCATCAACTTTTATTTAGTGAAGATAAAATAAATAGAGTTGTTATCAATATTGGCGGGATGACCAATCTTACAATTCTTAATAGAGATTTAAATGATATTGTCGGATTTGACAGCGGTCCCGGTAATATATTAATTGATAACTGGATTCAAGAAAATTTAAATCAACCCATTGATATAAGTGGAAAATGGGCAGGTAAAGGAAAAGTTAACAAAGATCTTCTTAATGATCTTATCGCCGACCCATATTTTGACCTCTCACCACCAAAAAGCACGGGGTTTGAATACTTCAATATAAAATGGCTTAAGCAATACTTGAGCACAAGCACAATCAGTCCGGAAGATACTCAGAGAACCCTCGTTTGTTTAACTGCGGAATCCATCTATAGAGCTATCACGCAAAACAATTCAGATACACAAGAAGTCATCTTCTGTGGTGGTGGAATAAAAAATGACACTCTCATGTATGAAGTCAAAACAAGACTTAAAAATATTAAAATTAGCACCACTAGTGATTACGGAATTGATGCAAATTACCTTGAAGCAGCCGCATTTGCTTATCTAGCAAAACATACTCTATCCAAAAAAGCTGGGAATATCCCTTCGGTAACGGGAGCAAATCAAGCTGAAATTTTGGGGGGTATCTATTTAGTCTAGACGGAAAACGAAGATCCGCAACCACAAGTCGTTGTGGCATTGGGGTTTCGAATTACAAACTGAGCGCCTTGAAGATCTTCTTTATAATCAATCTCTGCCCCCATGAGATACTGAACGCTCATCGGATCAACCAATAAAGTGACACCAAGATTTTCAATCTGACTGTCGCCTTGTTCAATTTTTTCATCGAAAGTAAATCCATATTGAAAGCCCGAGCAACCTCCACCGGAAATAAACACCCTTAGTTTCAATGATGTATTCTCTTCTTCTTTGATAAGCTCACAGACTTTCTTTGCCGCCGAATCCGTAAAGATAATAGGTGGCGGTATTGAATCGCTTCCAATTGTTGTAATTTCCGATTTCATCATAACTTTATTATCTAACTAAAAGTATTATTGTTAATAATGTTTTACTATATAAAAATGTATTATCACTCATATCACAACAAAATAATATAAAGTATGCAAATAGCTTCTCTCTATCTTTGGTCGAAAGCTTTCCATCTTATATTTATGGTTACTTGGTTTGCGGGACTCTTCTATCTTCCGCGCTTATTTATTTATCATGCTGAAGCAGATGATCAATTAAGTAGAAATCGATTTCATTTAATGGAAAAAAGACTCTTTATCATAATGACTATTGGGGCTTGTTTGACCGTAATTTTTGGATTGATATTAATATACATAAACACTGGTATCGAGCGTCAGATCTGGTTTCAAATGAAATTTATATTGATTATCGGGCTAATATTTTTTCATTTAAAATGTTGGTATTGGATTAATAAACTCTATAATGGCTTTAAAACTAAAAATACAAAAAATTTAAGGCTTTTTAATGAAATCCCGGTCTTTTTTTTGTTGTCAATAGTGATACTCACAATTCTTAAGCCACTCTAAAGATCGCTTTCACGATCACACTTTTCTTGCCAATTGGTTGGCCACCAATTTGGTATTTTAGGTATTTCTTTATTAAAAAGAGCCGGGCCTAACTCACTCAGAGCCGAAAAGTAAACCAGTCTTTTAAAGAAAATTACTTTAGCTACCGGCTTCCAAAAAGGTACCCATTTCCATCGATCAAATTCTGGTAGCACACTAATATCTAATGAAATACTTTTATCATCGCTTATCAATTTGAGCATATACCATTTTTGCTTCTGCCCAATACAAAGAGGTTTAGTATCTTGCCGAATATATTGATTCGGCAAGTTATATTTTAGCCATTCTGATGTTACCCCAAGAATCTCAACATCGGTTTGTTGTAATCCCACTTCTTCATAAAGTTCTCTGTACATTGCATCTTCTGATGTTTCGCCATTATGAATACCGCCTTGCGGAAACTGCCAGCCTCGCTTGCCAACCCTACCTGCTAGTAATAACTGGCACTTAGAATTACCAATAATAATCCCAACATTCTCTCTAAAACCCTTAGAATCAATATTATCTTTAACCATTAATTTAAAAAATGAATAATTTTTATAAATACATTATTTAATATACCAAAAAAAATTAAAAATATCGGATAGTTTAACTTTACTCTTTCTAAACAAACCGTATCCTAGATAACTTATTCTTATGACACTTTTTATATAGATGAAAAGCACACACTTAATTTTCATTGGTTTGATTGCAATTTCCTGCAGTGCAATATTAATTGGTCTTACCTCTGGCAGTGCTGATATCAGCTTAAAAGATTTATTAGCTTCTCTCTCTCAAAATAATTCACCTACTATAAACACACTGGTGATGGATCTTAGATTACCAAGAGTATTAAGCGCTTTCGCGGTTGGTGGTTTACTTTCGGTATCTGGAGTACTCATGCAAGTGCTACTGAGAAATCCACTCGCTGAACCTTATATCTTAGGTAGCTCAGGTGGAGCAGCTGTAGCCGCCTTATTAGGAATGAGCTATGGATTGAGTGCGTTCTGGATAGATGCAGCCGCCTTCTCTGGTGCGTTATGTGCTACTTTTTTAGTTTTTGGGATAGCCAGTAGTAGCGGTAACTGGGGACCTAGTCGACTCATACTGACAGGCGTAGTATTGGCCTCTGGATTCAGTGCAATAACCACTATGATACTGGCACTCAACGCTGAGCAAAGTGTTCGCGGTATGCTGTTTTGGATGATGGGTGATCTAAGCTTTGCCTATTCACCGCAATATTTACTCTGGTTATTAATCGCAATCAGCTTAATTGCGATAGCCGCAGCACGTTATCTGGATATTTTATCCAGAGGAGAATTACAAGCGAGTATCCTTGGTATTAGAGTGCATGTATTTCGTATTGCAATTTTTTCAATAACCGCTCTTGCAACAGCGTTATCAGTCACCGCTGTCGGTGTAATTGGGTTCGTTGGATTAGTTGTACCTCATACCGTTAGATTGATAACTGGTAACAAACATCGTGTCGTGATTCCTGCTTCAGCTCTTTTGGGAGGTTCATTATTGGTAATTTCTGATACCTTGGCCAGAACTATACTAGCCCCACGTCAATTGCCAGTAGGAGCATTAACCGCTCTAATTGGTGTACCACTTTTCTTGTTTCTGATGAAAAAAAGTCTATCTAAATCATAATTTCTAGTTGCGCGTTGCGAGATACTCTTTTCCTTTCTCCATCAATTCAACAAAACCTTTTTTATCATTATTGATAACAACATCTCTAATTTGAATGGCTGAAGCGCATAGCGCATTCAAGGGCTCAATACCATACTCATTCAATTTTTGGATCTCAAAATAAAGCTCTGGACTGTCTGATGCAACCGCTTCTGAGACAATTAATTGCGCATCAAAAGTGGTGGAAGAAAGTTTTGCTAATTTAGGAGCTGCCTCACCACTGTCAGCTAATGCTGTAAAGAAAGCTATATTCAAAGCATGTGATAAGCCTAATACATATGCAATTAATCGATCATGGTTATCAATATCCATATCTAATTGCTTCACCATAGTTGCTCCAAATAACTCTTTTGCTTTCTTGGTCGCGATCTTATTTCCCGCATCTACAAAAATTAAATGCCGACCAGAGAGAAGTTCTGTATCTGGGCCAAACATGGGGTGAATTGAAGTGATCAAGCAATTACTCTTGATCATCGCATTTAAACCATCTCTTAATGGTGTTTTTAATGACCCAATATCAAAAATTAAACCCTTTGGATTCATTTTTGCCAGTTCAGTCAATATTGAAGCAGAAACTTCTAAAGGAGTAGCGATCACCATCACATCATAATTAATACCCGCATCCCGCCAATCTGAAAAAGAACGCACATCATTATCTATATTCTTATCTGCAACATGAGTAATAAAGCCTTGTGAATTAAAAAAATCAACAAACCAGCGTCCCATTTTCCCAGCACCACCAATAACCAAAACCTTCCTCCCATTACCTTTTCCTTCAGCCTCCACTCTGGCCCTTTCTTGATTGGTCAGCGAAGAACGAATTAAAAGCTGTAAAACTTCCTCTGCTAGTTTTGGATCAATACCAACCTTAAGGGCATTATTTTTAGCCATATTTAAGACGGCACTTTCCCTCTCATAATCACGAGTGGCGCGTCCAACCTGCTGTTTATATTTTCCTATCTCGCTGACAATGCTTTGGCGCTCTCCTATTATTTCAATTATTTTCTCATCCAGAGAAGTTAATCGATCACGTAATTCGTCAAGGTTCATAATATTTTTACCTTTAATATAATGGCTTTATGATTTATTTTTTTTATCGTTCTTGGAATGATAAAAGAATTTCTTATAAAATATAATACGCATTTATCTCATTATTTATGAGAATATAAAATAGATCTATCGAATATATAAAAGGAAAAGTAAAATGAAGACACGCGCAGCAGTAGCTTGGGAAGCAGGAAAGCCTCTAGAAATAGAACAAATTGATCTTGCAGGACCAAAAGAAGGTGAAGTTCTAGTTCGAAATATCGCAAGTGGTGTTTGCCACACTGATGCATTTACTTTATCCGGAGAAGATCCTGAAGGAATTTTTCCAGCCATCCTTGGGCATGAAGGAGGCGCTATAGTCGAAGAACTTGGCGCCAATGTCACCAGTGTTTCTGTTGGTGATCATGTCATCCCTTTGTACACTCCCGAATGTGGGAAATGTAACTTTTGTGAATCAAAAAAGACCAATCTTTGTCAGGCAATTAGAAGCACACAAGGACAAGGTCTAATGCCCGATGGAACGTCAAGATTCTCAAAGAATGGCAACACAATTTATCATTATATGGGTACCTCTACCTTCAGTGAATATAGTGTTTTACCTGAAATATCACTTGCAAAAATAAACAAAAATGCGCCCCTTAAAAAAGTATGTCTTCTGGGTTGTGGTATTACAACTGGGGTGGGAGCTGTACTAAATACTGCAAAAGTTGAACCGGGATCAACGGTAGCTGTATTTGGTTTAGGAGGTGTAGGCTTGAGCGTTATTCAAGGAGCTACTATGGCTAAAGCATCTCGAATTATTGCAATTGATATCAATCCAGATAAATTTGAATTGGCCAAGCAAATGGGGGCAACTGATGTTGTTAATCCTAAAGAATGCTCTACCTCCATTGAAGAAACTATCATTGATATGACCAATGGCGGTGTCGATTATTCTTTTGAGTGTATCGGTAATACCAAACTAATGAGATCTGCATTAGAGTGCTGTCATAAAGGTTGGGGTGAATCAATTATTGTGGGAGTCGCTGGTGCTGGTCAAGAAATTTCTACACGGCCATTTCAACTTGTTACAGGTCGAGTATGGCGAGGTACAGCTTTCGGAGGATGCAAAGGAAGATCTCAACTTCCCGGCATGATAGATCAGTATATGAATGGTGAAATCAAGGTAGATGAGTTCATCACGCATACAATGCCTCTAGAGGACATTAATCGCGCCTTCGATCTAATGCACGAAGGAAAAAGTATCCGCTCAGTTATACATTTTTAAACATTTAATATAATTGAGTCCTGCATAATGAATAAAATAGTAAGCGCAAATACTTTGCCGCAAACTCTTCCAGATAATCCAATGCATTTAGCAAAATCATGGTTTGATGATGCCTGTTCAAAAAACAATCAACCAAATCCTAATGCAATGACTTTGGTTACTGTGTCTAAAAGTAACCATCCTTCTGCGAGAATTGTTCTTTGTAAATCATTTATTGCGGATCCAGGTTACGTAGTTTTCTTCACCAATTATCAGTCAAGAAAGAGTTCTGAAATTACGCATAATTCGAATGTATCCCTAGTCTTTCATTGGGATCATCTTGGGCGTCAAATACGAATTGAAGGAAAAGCAATTTTATCATCATCTGAAGAGAGTGACACTTACTTCAAAACAAGAAACCTAGGCAGTCAACTTAGTGCTTGGGGGAGTGATCAGAGTCGGCCCATTGAATCTAGAGAGAAACTAATCGAACAAATGAAGCAGCGTGAAGATGAGTTAGCCTTAAACAATGAGATTAATGCCAAGGAGATGGCAAATCCATTCAAATTGACTCGTCCCCCGCATTGGGGTGGCATACAAATATGGGCTTCAAAAATAGAATTATGGATGGACGGTGAAGATAGAGTGCATGATCGTGCAACTTGGTCCAGGGAGCTCCTGCTAACAGATGGTAATACTTTTACTGCCGGCAAATGGTTAGGTACTAGATTGCAGCCTTGAGAGTATAGAAACATAATGAACCTTCAAACTATCGAAGAAAAAACATACTGCCCCTTTTGCAATGAATTGATCTCAATAATCATTGATCCTTCAGCGGGCAGCCAAATCTATATCGAAGACTGTGAAGTCTGCTGCCAACCAATGCAAATCAAATGCAGTATCAATATAAATAATTCAATTACTTTTGATGTGGATTGTGCAAGCTAACAATGAGTAAAAATCAAATAACCATTTCGATTAAAAATATTGATATATCAATACCCAATCGAACCCTCATTAAAAATCTCACAATGTCTGTTAAATCATACGAATTTATAGCAATTCTCGGTCAAAATGGGTGTGGAAAATCACTCACTCTGCATACGCTCGCGGGGGTGAGAGAACCTTCATTAGGTAACATCAAACTAATGAAAGAAGATATAAAAACAAAACCAAAAAGAGAAATAGCCAAAAATTTAGCGCTCTTGACACAAGACTCGGAAGACATATTTACGTCTACAGTGTTTGATACTGTATTGATTGGTCGTCACCCTCATATTGGCGCTTTTAATAATGAATCTGCAGAAGATATCCTTATCGCTAATGATGCATTGAAACAAGTTGGATTACTTGAGCTAAAAAATCGTGATATCACCACTTTATCAGGTGGTGAACGTCGACGTTTAAGTATTGCTCAAGTACTCACCCAACAACCAAAAATCTATTTACTGGATGAACCAACTAATCATCTCGATCCACAATACCAACTTGAAATACTAAAGCTCTTTAAAAACAAAGTTGATTCAGGTTACTCAATATTGGCAACCATGCATGATGTCAATTTAGCGGTAAGATTTGCTACTCGATGTTTGTTACTCTTCGGCGATGGAAGTTGGCTTTTGGGTGATACATTAGACATTCTCAATGAAAAAAATCTCACCAAACTTTATGGTATCAAGATGGAAAGAATTGAAACTAAGAAACAAATTTTCTTTTCTGCGGTTTGAAGGTAACAACAAACCCTCTAATCAAACATTCTTCACCCTTTCACTCTCAATATAAACATTTCCTATAAGCTGTATTCGATCTCCTTTTATAGAACATTCTAAATTTCCACCTCTAGATGATATTTGACGTGCGTACATTCTTTTTTTCCTTAAAATTTTAGCCCAAAATGGCACCAATACGCAGTGTGCTGAGCCGGTTACGTAATCTTCATCGATACCCATTGAAGGCGCAAAGAAACGAGACACGAAATCAACATTATCTCCTTTTGAGCTAATAATTATACCGTTACTTGTGCATTTCTTTAAAAGATTAAAATTAGGCTGTGTATTTTTAATATCAATTTCACTAGACAGTTTCAGTAAGTAATAATCTCGCCCCTTAAATATACTGATATCTTTTAACCCTAAAGCTTCAATTACTTTAATCGACAATGTACTTTTAGTGGGTATATCGCTAGGTAAATCAAGTCGATATCTTGAATCCACGAGCTTTACCTCCAGAAAATCACGTTGAGCATAAAATTTAAACGATTGTGGTGAATAACTAAAAACTTGATCTAAAACTGCCGCTGAAGCCAGCGTGGCATGACCACATAATGGGACCTCTTTAATCGGGGTAAACCAACGAATATCCCATTCACTATGATCACTTCCTCTTGGTAAGATAAATGCAGTCTCAGGTAAATTATTATCAGCAGCAATTTTTTGCATATGATCAATACTTGGCCATTGATCTAATAAAACGACACCCGCTGGATTCCCCTCTTCAGAATTATCCGAAAAGGCGTAAGCAATGAAACTTTTGTGTTCTTTATTTGACATAACCTTTTAAACGATTTTTTAATTTTGCATGCAAAACTGAATTTGCTGCCATTACAGATAGTGTATCCAAGGTCAGTTGCTCACCATTTAGATCTGTAAATACCCCACCAGCTTCTTTAATAATTATCGAAAGCGCGGCAATATCCAAAATATTTACATCTGATTCAATAACGGCATCAATTTTTCCTGCAGCAAGAAGATGATAATGATAAAAATCTCCATATCCTCGAATACGATCAGCTCTAGATATAATTTTACCTAAGTCTTGCCAACCATCAGATTGCGCCAATGACTTAAGATTTCCTGTAGAAATACTGGCACTAGAAATGTTATGAGATTTACTCACATTAAGACGCTCGCCATTTAGCCATGCCCCTTTATTTAATTCAGCATAAATTAGCTCGTTAA
>TARA_B110000438_G_scaffold300622_1_pt1 | contig 12237 bp, 17 predicted proteins | sample TARA_B110000438 | Tara Oceans TARA_B110000438 (sample SAMEA4398413) | marine metagenome | biome: Polar Biome; feature: [MES] marine water layer (ENVO:01000295) within the mesopelagic zone...; material: water (ENVO:00002006), including particulate matter (ENVO:01000060) such... | reverse complement strand
AAAAACCACTAGACATCTCAGAAATCTATGATAAAATTAATATGTCCCAAGGGGGAATAAGCTTATAAGAGATGAACACTCATATCTATATCTCTCCCTCGACCCATCTTTTCAATTTCACCGAAGATTAATAATCCCACGCAAATGAATAATGTTAGACCTATTATATAGGGTGGTTTCATACGAACAATCCTATGATGGAAAACGAAAGCAACATGAATCCAAAAACAGACATTTGGATGATACTCGCCCAAAAGATTTGTCTCATTGGATGCATTTCTACAATACGTTCCATCCATTGTTCAGAAGGTGAAAGGTTTACGATTTGAAGAAGTTTTTCTTCGTTAGTTTTCATTAATATCCCTTGATGGACATCGTCATAATAAATATTGGTAATGCGAATGGAAGAGTCAGCAGTACTAGAAATTCAATAGCGTCAACCATCTTTCTTTTAGTCTGTCGACTTTGATGATTGACTTCTTTAGCTTTTCGCACCATGCTCTTCGCAAATAAAATTGCTGTTGTCATGGTTTTTTTCCTATAAGTAGTAGTTATATTAAGTTATTAATGTAATGAATGATATCTTAACGCCAGATATTTAGACAAACAAAAAGTCTAATGAATTATCTTTTCATCATCCGAGGTAACTGAAAAAACATAGTCTTCTTCAGCGAATGCTTCCCTCTCTATTTGTTGCAATTCTTCTTCAGATACACCTTCCATAATCTCATCTAATTTTTCTCTAAGGAATTCTTTAGGAGAAGGCATTGAGTTAGTAAGAGGTATGTTTCCATCTTCTACCATACCCAACCACTTTGCAGATGCTTCGTCATAGAAGGGAATGAACTGGTCGTTCATAGGACTGGTGTGCATAACACTTTCTAATCCTATAGAAAGGATTGGGTCAAGTGCCAATGGAGCGTAAGGTATAAATGTTGCAAGTGTGTTTGCTTGTGAGACACGAGTAAGTTGACATATCATAGGTAAAGTAACTTCAATGGTAGCTTCCGTATATGAAACCATCCCACAAAATTCTTGACCTGTTTTGAGTTTTATTACTTCGTACTTCATTTTAGTTCGAATTGCTTGATGTCATAGTTAAATCCTTCTTCGTTGTATATATTTATACGTTCTTTACAGTGATTCAGAGTGTAGTTTTTACCCCCTATGTCATCGGCAATATCAAACAATCGCATTGTATCTTTATCTTTACCTTTTCTGAGTCCTCTACCAATAGATTGTAGATTCCTTATTCTTGATTTTGATGGAGATGCAAAGATAATATTATCTATCTTTTTAATGTTAACTCCAGTTGAGAAGGTTCCGTATGATGCAAGTATGACGTTATTATTACTCTTCTCTACTATGGTTCTTACATCTTCTCTATCGGTTACATCAGTTCCACCAAATACATAGTGTAACTTATCTCCTAATCTTTTGAACATCTTACCATGCAATACTTCACCATGTTTCTGAACATATTGAAATAGTACAAGTGTGTTTCCTTTTAAACTATAAACTAAATTACAAATAAACTCGTTCCTACTATCATTCGATACCAAGTAGTCCATTTCCTCTTGGTAGTTTGCGAGTTTTACCTTCTTATGTTTTAGAATAAGAATGTCTATGTTTAGGTTTGCAATTGTTCCTTCTTCCATTAACTCTGCAGTCGTGGTAACTTTCTTAAGAGGCCCGAATAGTCCTTCTAATTGCAATCTATGAACCTCTGTTCCATCTAGCGTTCCTGTTGTTCCGAAACGTAATGCAGTGTTCTTCATTTTTTCTAGAATACCCTTCAGTACATTTGCTTTAAATAAATGTGCTTCATCACCCACAACCATATCAAACGATTCTAGGGTCGCCTTAGGTGCTTTACTGAACGATTGCCATGTAGTAATGGTTATAGATGCATCGAATACAGGTTGACCATGGTATATTTTACATATAGGTTCTTTGTATCCATAATCCTCAAAATCCTTACTCATCTGTTCTACCAGTGAAGTTGTCGGAACGATGATTACAGTTTTACAATCGTAGTATCTTGCTAACATATAAATGATAAGAGACTTACCACTTGCAGTAGGTGACAATAATAATTGTCTTCCGTACTTAGTTGCAGTGTGGAATGCATCTAATTGGTAATCTCTAGGTTCAAATGGTAGATTTAAGTCTGCAATGTTGAATTCCTTTGTCTTGTGTTTGTGTCCTAAAACTTCATGGACACCTTCAAACTCATATCCTCTTTCTCTACAGAACTCATCGACATACGGAAGTAGTCCGATATAAATTTTGTGTGTTTTAATAGAGAATAGGTATACCTTACCATCCCACATTCTATTTCTATAAGAAGGCATGAACTTTGCGTTCGGAACCTTAAAGGAAAAGAATTCGAATAACTCCTTCGCAAGTCCATCATCACAATCGACTTTGAGAAATACTTCGTTAACCTTAGAGACGGTTACAGTATCAGACATACGGATGTCCAGTGAACCAACACACTAATGATTTTCTAGTTCCTTTCAATACTGGTGTAACTTGGTGATATAGGAATGATGGAAATACAACCACCGAACCTATTGATTTTGCAGAATGAGATAGTGTTGTTATTGCATCCTGCATATTTACTTGTGGGTTTGTTCCAGTCATTTTATCAAATTGTCGATGAGGTTCTAACCACTGGAAATGACCACCTTCATAATCGTCTTGGTCTGATAACTGAATAGTCATACTTAATTTTCTTGTCATTCCATTTCCATAAGGGATTGGGCCTGCATCAGTATGCCATGTGTAAAAATCTCCTTGTCTTTCAGGTTGTTCAGTGTAAATAGTGTATTGAGGATTTTCCATAGACTCTATAGTGTGGTTCCATTTACATTCTTGATTTGCCATGTTAACTGCATCATTTATTTTCTTAGTAAGATGTTCGGGCATATGGTTGTTTTCCATTTCAAACCACTTAACTTTAGAACTACGAATACTCCAATCCTCTGTTCCTTTACCAACACCTTCAGCATCTTTATCTTCTGTTTGTTCACCAATTTGTCCTGCATGGAATTGTAATTTATCCGATGCATGATGTAAATCTTTTATTTCTTGTTTTGTAAAAAATTCAGGTGCCTGCCATACATAGTTTTCTAATATCATCTTAATTACCTGCCATGAACTTTCTCCAATCAATCGTATTACGAATTGTTTGGTGTCTCCATGTAATGTTCGTTAGACATTCTTTTAGGAAGTCTATAGTTATTTTTAAGTACTCTTGTTTTGCTTTTAGGTTCTGTAAGTCTTCGTCTGCATTGAAGACATAGTGTAAATCTGCTTTCATGATTTTTAAATCAAATTGTTCCCAACCCAACTCTTTAAGTTCTTCGGGTGAAAACTTACCATTATACCACATCCACTTATCTCTAAGTAAAGTGTCATATTTTAATTGGTATTGTTTTTGGAGTATTAACTTACTGGAAAGTAAATCTAAGTATTTTGCGTGAAGTTTTGGTACTTCTAGTGATGCATTATCCAGTTGGATATCATCTATTTCACAATCGTTTTTCCACTCAATTTTCAAATCATCTAGGTTCATATCAATATTTATCTCATATTATAAAAGGTATTCATGGTCTATTATACCACGAAACAGGTACTTTAACTAGATGTTTTTATATCGTAGAAGGTGAAACGGAACTGAACTTCACAAGTTACTGGTTCTGTTTCTGAACCTGAAAGTAATTCTAGTCCACCTAAAGCAATTGGGAATGCATCGTAGAACCTGAAATACCTATTTGGAAGGTTTTTATTTGTGTTAGTGACTAGTGTAATCATAGACTGCGCTTTAAGTGCATCTCCTGACTGATTTGCGACACTTAGTGTATTCTTTGTACTTCCAGTCAATTCACCGTACTTATCGGAATTGGCTATTGGCACGATTTCAGACATCCAATCATACATTTCTTTATAGTTTTCTAGGTCTTCATCAACTAAGAAAGTCACGTTTAGTGTATCAAACGAGACTTTATCGCCAGGAAAATATCCATCAACTCCTACACCTGCAGGTTGAACAACCTCATCGAAGGATACGCCAGGAATATTGACTCCTTGGACGTAGTATTCGACTGTAGGGACTTTGTCTATTAATAGACGAAAGTTATTCTTATTAAGAATTGATTTATTGATATCAACCATCTAGTTTTGCTATCCTTTTAGACGAGGAAGTATCAAAGTAGTCATTACCTCGATACTCTCTCGTAGTAGTTTCTTCACAAAGATAACCATCTTTTCTTAACAACGTAATAGTTTTTCTACTAATTACATCTGTAGTTTCTTCCCCATTAGGAAAAACTGATTTTTCCCATGGCCCTTCCATCACGTTTACTTGTTTGTCGTACATAATTATCCTCGTATACTACTATTTAGGTTACTTCTCGGTTACAAACTCATTAAGTTGTCTTGCAGTTCTAATAACCTCTTCACCAGTGATTTCTCTTAGTGGTAAAGGTTTCTTATCATTTGGGAATGAATCGTTGTGTGCATAGATAGCATCAACTTCCCTCTGATAATTAGAGGTCAAAAGACCTTCTGCTTGTGATAATAAGTCGGCTCTGATTTCGAACCCTGATTTTCCTGAATTACTCATAATTTTCTCCTGTGTGTGTATGTGTAATGTACTGTATTGTACCTTGTATTTAGTGCGTAAAAACACTTGACTATGGGTTGCATTTTTTAGTATAATATAAGTATGGAAAAACAAACAATAATCTTTGACGTTGACGGAACTATTGCTGACGTAGAGCATAGGAGATATCACGTTACTCAACAACCTACCGACTGGAAATCATTCAAAGAGGCGACTCAATTTGACACTCCTGTACAATGGGTTTGTGATATTGCGAAAAGGCATATTGCAAGGGGTGACGATGTTGCATTCTTCTCTGCAAGAAACGAAGAACAAAGAAGTATCACTGAAGCTCAGATTGAAGCATGGATTGGTCTTGGTCACAAAGGTCTTTTTCTTAGACCCGATGGTGACTTCAGACCCGATGAAGAGTTTAAGTCTGACCTTGCAGATAAGTTCGAAGAGTTCGGTGGTAAAATCGACATTGTCTTTGACGACAGAAACAAGGTTGTAGATATGTGGAGAGCGAGAGGAACCACTTGTGTTCAAGTCGCAGAAGGAGATTTCTAAAAGACCTTATTCAAGGCAAAAAAAAAGGTCTCGTAAGAGACCTTTTTTAAATCTAAAAAGATTTAGAATTTACAGAATGTTAGTAACTGCAAATTTTCTGTAGTACTGGTTAGTACCTGCAGATGCAAGTCCGTCAGCAGGTGTAGCACCTACGAATGGATTTGAAACCATACCATATCTAGTTTTGAAACCGATTTTTGGTTGGAATGTGTTCTCGCCAACTGCACGAACCATTTGTAATGGAACGTATGGGCAATAGAACATACCTGCATCATAAGGGTTTGTTCCTCTATAACCAACAGTCAAGTAGTCTGAACCTGCATAAGGGTCAACGTATACTTTAACTCTACCGTTTAGAACACCAGCAAAAGTATTGCCTGTGTCATCTACGTTTAGAGATGTTGATAAAGCAGGTGCGTAATCTAATACTCCTGCCATTGAAAGAGCAGATGCTACGTCTGAAGAACATAGAATAAAGTTTCCTTTACCTCTACGAGTCTCTTTAGCGATTGCATTTGATTCTCTTTCTATTTGGAACAATAATCCTTTAAATTTCTCAACAGACCATCTTCCGTTAGCATCAACATCTAAGTTGAATGTTCCAGCTGTTGCAGCTGCCTGAGCACCTGTTTTTGCTTGGACGTTGACATTTCTGACAACTTCACGGTTAATTTCTGCAAGAATTTCTGATGAAAGAATATTTGCTAATTCTGATTCTGCGTCAAGACCGTGGATTGCTTTAAGGTCTTGTGCAAGTTCTAGTGTGTATTCTGCTTTTAATGCTCTTGACTTAGCAGTAACTGTAGCTTTCTCAATTGAGAAACCCATCTGAGCGAAACCATTTGATGCTTCTACATCTCCAAGTGCCTCTGCTGATGCAGTAGACATACCTGAACCTGTATCACTAGCATAAGAACCGTTGAACGGGTCTCCTGTTTGTGCAGCAAGTGGGCCGGCAGCAGTAGGGTTAACGCCTGCAGAGTAATCACTCTGTACTTCGTCAATTCCCATTGCTTCAGATTTAGTTAAACGTGTTCCTGATGGATAATCATTATATCTTGCTTTCATAGCAAAGATTAATCCAGTAGGGCCAGTCATTGGTTGAACTCCACAAATGTCGTACGCAACGAGATTTGGCATAGCACGTCTTACTAGGGATATTAAAATCGGGTCCCAGTTAGATATACCTGTTCCAGTAGCATTTAAAGGTGCAGCTTCTTGTAGATTTTGTTCTGCAAGGGCTTTCTCTTGGTTTTCCAAGATAACTGCAGTAACAGCACGTTTGTAGTTGTCTTCGATTTTAGGTAAATCGGAGTGTTCTAGAATCGGTTGCCACTTTTCTTGTAAGTTTTCTGATAAAAACATTTTATTTTTCCTTTAAATTAAACTCTAACCTAATGGTGCGAGTTTTGTTATTGCTGAAGAGTACTTCGCCATTGTTGGGTCTACTGATTTCTCTGTTTGTTCAACTTCGAATTCATTGTCACCTTCAACAACCAAGGTCTCAGTAACTACCTTTTCACCTTCTGCAGGGAAGTAGGCACTTTTGATTTCTGCAATCTTCTCTTGGAAGTCTGCTTCGTCTTTGTAATCTACTCCTTCAGCAAGTGAAGATAGTTTTTCTTTTTGCGTATCAGTCAAGTCCGAAGACGCTTCTGACACAACATTTCCTCTCTTGAGTGTATCTAATTCTTCAACGATTGCCATGTTTTGAGACACTTCACCGTCTAGTTTAGCTTCCATCTCTTCGAGACGATTTGCGAGTTCATCCATAACATCATACTTATCTTCAGGAACGTCAACATAATGTTCTACGAACAATGTTTTCAATCCATCAATAAAGTTTTCTGTCATTTCTGACCTCAAACCACGTTCTATTGCGAGTTCGTTTTCTTTCGTCCACTCTTCTGCACAATATGTTAAGTACTTATCAACTGCTTCCGTAAGGTCACCTTTAACAGTATCAACTGTAGTTTTTAATTCTTCTTGATATTTAGCATCAAGTTCTTCTTTGACTTCTTGTACTTTTGATTGTACAGCAGCCTTAAAGATAGTTTTTGCTTTCTCAGCATTTTCTTCTGATAAGTCTAATGCTTCTGAGATTGCTGATAGGTCGTCATCTATTTCAATCTCGACTAGTGAAGACTCAACGTCTGCAGAAACTTCTTCTGCGACTGCATCTTCTTCTATAACTTCTTCAGATACTTCTTCAGACATAGACTCAAGGATTTCTCCTACTTTGTCTTCGTCCATAGTTTTCAAAGACTCAACAACTGCTCTTGCAACTTCTGCTTTAGTCAAACTTTCGTCCTCTTCAGATTCAGATATTGTAGACAACACTGATTGAAGTTCTTCCTTAGTCATTTCCTTCATATTGTTGACTATAGCTTTAATTGATTCCATCTTTGAAGGTTTTGCATCTTCTTTGATTTTCTCTTGCTTTTCAGCTTTACCAGCACCTTTCTTCTGAGGGTCACCTTCGTTTGAAGGGACTTTCTTCTCAGCGTCTTTTACTGACTTAACTGCTTTGTCAACAGGATTGGTTTCAACTGGGACGACTTCCGCTTTACCTGACTCAATAGACTCGGCATCGGATGAACCTTGTTTGACGGGTTTTTTGTCACCTTTTTCAGCTTTAGCGTCAGGTTGTCCTGCCTCTAATACTGTTTCTACAGTTTCATCAACTGTAAGGTTATTTTCTAACTCTGCCATTTTTTTCTCCTGTTTTAATACTTTAATGTATTACTTTATTTTATTTATATGTTATAGACTCTCAACGAACCTTTTCCATAGATTTAACTTAGTTTCTTCTAATTTATTTAGTCTTGCAGATTTAAGAGTTTTTTGGTAGTCTTCTGCTTGGTGAGCAGTTAATATACCATCATCTCCCATAATCCACTCAACACCTTCCATTATTCCTTCGACAAATGCCTCAGGAGCAGATGGGTCTGCAACGATATCGCCTGCAGTAGCAAGTTGAAAATCGTCTTTAACATATTGTGCATTTCCCTTTTGTTCTAAAGAACCAAGTCCTCTAGAAGATACTCCGAGTTTTGCACCATCATTAATGAGAGCTTTTACAATCTCTCCATTTGGAGTACTTAAAATTTTTGCTTTTCCAACATAGTTTTTACCTTCTAGGGTAAGTGATTGGATAAGATGTGATACTTTGTCTAAATTAATAGTTGGGCCTTCAGGGTGTCCTAACTCACCAAAAGCACGTTGTTTTTCAACAAACTCTTTGTTGTAACGGTCTACTTCCTTCTCCATAATATTTTTTGGATAGACTCTACCGTTTCTGTTTTTAATATCTGATTGCATAAAGACACCTTCTATAAAGTAGTCTTTCTTACCGTTTGTTGATTCGGTAATTATGGGAGCAATCGTATCGTTAAACTCTGCTATTAATTTCATTTACTATTTCCTCTATTGTGACATCAAATTCTTCACCCATATTTTGCATAATCTTCTTAATGTCTTTAAATTCTTTCTCTGCACTCTTTAGGTCTTTGTAAGGACTAGTCCCCGTAAAATTTTGACCATTTACAAATGCGTGTACTTTACCTTTACTCATTGAAAATACTATATCAACAAGTTTTCCACTAATTTTTACACTATCTTTTTTGAGTTCTTTATGACCTGAAGGAAGTTTAAACTTCGCTTCATGCAACTCTTCCATCATAGTTGTAAAACTTTTCATGTTAACTTTCCGATTCTTCAGTAGGAGTGTCCATCCAGTTGGTCTGTTTTTCTACTCTTTTAAAATCAACTGTTTGTGCAGCTTTTTCTTTGATACCTTGTCCAATCAAGTCTTTTGCATTTTGCAATTCACCCTTTTCAATCGTATCAACTATTTCTCTTGCTATTTCACTCATTTATTGTCTCCAATTTCGTTCGAATCATAAAATCCGTCATTATCACCATCATCACCATCAGACTTTTCGTCTTCGATTTGTCCATCAATTAACTTGATGTCCTCTTCAGTTTGTCTTAGGATATACTTTCTGACATACTCTTTACTGAAGTATTGTCCTACATATTCCTGAGCAGTTTGTAGTGCATCTAATCTTTCTTTAAAAATCTCTTGTTCTTTTAATTCAGTAAAGTGATTGTCTGCAGTGAAGTCATATTGTACAAAGTCTCTAAACTTGTCAAACTCTTCACCACTTACTATCTCTTTAAGAACCAATTGAGTTCTTAATAAATCTGTAAATGCCCTAGCAAACTTCTTCTGAAGTCTGTTAGTGAACTTATTAAACTTAAGTTCGTCTCTAGAAATCTCAGAAGAACGACCCATATTGAATCCATTCTCTGCTTCCATTCTAGAACTAGGAACATTTAATGACTGATATAACTTCTTCTTGAAGTATTCTACATCGTCAATTTCTGCAAGGTTTTGTCCACCTGGCAAGGTTGTAATTTCTGTTCCTCTACCACCTTCTCTTCTTGGTAACCAAAAATCTTCCAACATACTCATATGTTTTCTATCATCTTTGATTTCACCTGTATCTGCATTATAAACAAGTTTATTTCTATACTTATTCATAACATCGGCAAGATACTGTTCTGCCTTTGCCTTAGGAAGATTACCTACGTCTATGTAAAATATTCTTCTTTCAGGAGCCCTAGATAATCTATAGATTACTAGTGCATCTTCCATCATTGATAACTGATTTGCAGTCTTCAATGCCTTATGCAAATATCCTATAACTGCATTTTTGTTAAAATCTAACAATCCTGAAGTAGTATAACATACTGCCTCAGGTGCAATTCTTACTGTTGTACCTTCATTAGTACCAGTTTTGTCGAATCCTTTATCGTTAAAAACGTAAAATTCCTCAACTTTAGTTATGACTTCGACACCCTCTTTAGGGTCTTTCTTAGTCTCAACATTTCTAACCTTCTTAATCTTAAGAGGGTCAACCTGTCTGATGTCTACAAGACCTTGTTTAGTCCTTTTGCCATCAACAACCTTATGGAAGTATATCCTTCCATCAACGTACCATTTTCGGAAAATTTCATGAGAGTTCTGATTGAACTTCATCATTGATAAGATGTTGTAAAACTCGTCTTGCATCTTGGTTTTGATGCTATCAGAGAGTTTCACATCTCTGAGGTCGAGTGTTACTATCCTATCGGCACTATCCGAAGTGATACACTCATTAACTATATCTTCAATAGCTGCATCGCATTCAGGTACTAGAGAGGTTTCTCGGTATCGTCTAATGAGTTCGACCTCATTTTTGATACCACCTTCCATATCGACATAGGCACCATAAGCGCCACCTGCGATGTAACCTGCGTTTTGTGATACAACGGGAGTCCCGTCATCATCAACTTGAGGTACGAACGATTTAGCGTTCTTAACCTCTGCAGCTCTTAACTCGTCTTTTTTACGAGTGATTTCAAATCCAAATATATCCATAATGTTATTTATACCACCTAATCATAGTGATATTCACCGTACTAATGTGTACTTAAATTACTCTTTCCCAGTGAGAATAAGCGAATGTTGCTTCAAACTCTTCCAAACCTTCAGATTCGTAACTCAATTCGATTGAACCGATTTCTTTAGGGAAGCAGTTGAAAAATTCGTATCTCGCAAGGACAGAGTCGTCTTTACCTAACTGTTCGACAAATGCTCTACTCAATAAGTAGTCTGTTGTCGCCATTCCTGTAGAAGTTCCGTGACCTTGTATATCATTTTGCCACGATTCTAATGCAGTTCTCGCTGAAAATTCATTATCATTGATAATGGTTACAGTCCAATCTGCATATTCTCTATCTCCTGCAAGTTTAAGTGTCATTCCTTTAAAAGGAACCAAAACTTCACCTAATGTAGCAGCAGGAATTTGCGATGCTTTTGCCAAGAACTCAATCTTGTTACCAGCACGGGGTAGAAAGACTCTAAATCTGTTTCCTCTTGGCCCACCACCGATTAATTGTGCCTTAAATTGGTCTATTGTTGACATTTATATTACTCCTGTTAAACTGCTGAATAGATTTCTTCGAACTGAACACCACTTCGAGCAGCGACAAAGTTCAATGTTATATAGTTAATAGAACGAGCAGGTTTTACAAAGATAGAACATACAAATTCGTTTCTATCCATGACTGAATCAGTGTTGTTTGTTTCATCACAAACTACTGAGAAGTCTATTAAACCCCTTCTATTTTTTACGTCTCTTAGGAAAGGTTCGATTGCAGCCCTAAACTGAGCACGTGTGAATGAATCGTTGTATTCAAATAATTGTGCCTGAGCAGCGGTTGATATTGCTTTCTCTAATACGATAAACAATCTTCGTACATTAATTCTATCAAATGCAGAAGGTGTTGTTAATGCTGTTTTGTCCCCGAACAAGATTGTTCCTTGGCCTGGGAAGGTTGTTATTGGGTTAACTCTTGCACGATACAAGTCATCTCTAGATGATTGACTTGGATTATATGCAATCTTAGTTATTCCTAAGTATTGACCTCTTGAGAATCCTGCAGGACTTACCCATGCATCTCTTTGAAGGTCACTTCTTGCCATAATTCCAGCAGTATGTCCGTTTGCAGGTATCCAACAATACTTGTCGTTGAATCTATCGTACTGATAAATCCATGTTGAATCTAATACTGCGAAACTTGAAGAAGTTGCAGTATTACAGTCTGCTAATACGTTAGTTGTTTGTGTTGACTCAGATGATACTCCAACTACTGAAGTACGTCTTGGACTTGCGATAACCATGCAGTCTTTTCTTGCTTCTGCAAGTAGAATACCTTGGTTTACTTGTGCAGTCCAGTTTGCAACTGTATCGACTTCTGTTCCTGTACCATCGTCTACTCTTGTAGAACCAACGATTAGGAAAGATAAGTCTATTGAGTTTGCATCACCAAAATGAGTTGTCCATGCACCATGTTTTTGACCTACAGTACTTAATCTTCCATCAGCACCATATTGTAATGATGAATTTTCAGGTGCAGTTGGTCTTCCGAATGCAACTGATACTGAACCTGCAACTGTTCTTGTTTCAGATACAGATGCGTGAGTTGTTGTAGAGTGTCCTGACCAGTAA
>TARA_B110000438_G_scaffold303474_1_pt1 | contig 12254 bp, 10 predicted proteins | sample TARA_B110000438 | Tara Oceans TARA_B110000438 (sample SAMEA4398413) | marine metagenome | biome: Polar Biome; feature: [MES] marine water layer (ENVO:01000295) within the mesopelagic zone...; material: water (ENVO:00002006), including particulate matter (ENVO:01000060) such... | reverse complement strand
TTTATAATAACTTTAACTGGCGATGTTTCGGCGCAACTTATCACAATGAAAGAAAAGATAATTACAAAAAAAACTTTAAAAAATTTATTATTCATTAGTTATTGTTTATTCCACATTTCAAATATTTCTGCTGAACAAGGCTTTTTGAGTGAATTATCAAAAGAAAAAATTCCTTCAGCCGATGAAGCATTTATTTTTGAGGCCTACGGGCAGCAACATTCAGGCATCATACTTTCATGGATCATGAAAGAAAACTGCTTTCTTTACAAAGATAAATTTGAGATTTCCGTAACGCCTTCATCTAATTTATCAATTAAGACTTTGGGTGAAGCTAAAAGAATAGACGATATTTATTTTGGAGAGGTAGACGTTTACTTCAATTCAGTTAAGAAAGAATTAAATTTTGAACTTGAAAGTGAATTTATAGATATCTCCTATCAGGGATGTAATGCTCAAGGGTTCTGCTATCCAGTCATTACTAAAAGAATTGATATTAAAGAAGTAGATTATTTATAATTTTAACCTTTTTTTTATAATTTCATTTAAAATCGCCTAAAATCTACAAATTTCATTCATATGACTAAATACATGCTTCTTAATGGACCAAACTTAAATCTTTTAGGTACAAGAGAGCCTGAGATTTATGGCTCAGAAACATTACAAGACATAGAAACAAACCTACTTGCTATAGCTAAAGAAGTGAATTGTGATCTCATTTGTCATCAAAGTAATGCTGAACATGAGCTTGTGGATTTAGTTCATTCAGCAAGAGACAAAGAAGTTAAATGTATAATTATAAATCCAGGTGCGCTTACTCATAGTAGTATCGCCCTTAGGGATGCCTTATCTGGGGTAGGCATACCATTTATAGAGATACACATCTCTAATATCTATGCTAGAGAAGATTTCAGACAAGTGTCATATTTATCTGACATTGCTCAAGGTGTTATTTCTGGTTTGGGTATTGAAGGATATGAGCTAGCTTTAAGAACTGCTTTCAAAAAGTTTAAATAAGGAGAGGGAAAATGGATATAAGAAAAGTAAAAAAACTAATAGAAATGTTGGAGAATTCAAATTTAGAGGAAATTGAAATCCAAGAAGGAGAAGAATCTGTAAGACTTGTTAAAAGCCACGGGGCGACTCCCGCTGCTGCTCAATCATTTATTTTACCGCAAGAGGCTTCGGTTCAAGTTAGCGAAGATAGCAATCAAGAAGATGAGGAAATTGTTCAGGAAGGAAATTTAATTAATTCTCCTATGGTTGGAACTTTTTATGCGTCGGCATCTCCAGGAACAAAACCATTTATTTCAGTTGGAGATCTAGTAGCTGAGGGAGATGTAGTTTGCATAGTAGAAGCTATGAAAATGATGAATGAGATCAAATCTGAATTTTCAGGAACGGTACTTTCTGTCAATGTAGAAAATTCAGAACCAGTAGAATATGGCCAATCCCTTTTTGAAATTTCTAAATAATGATTAATAAACTTTTAATCGCCAATAGAGGCGAAATAGCTTTGCGTATTTTGAGGGCAGCTAAAGAGCTAAAAATACCAACAGTTGCAGCATACTCCGAAGCTGATAAAGATCTGATGCATGTGAAGATGGCAGATGAATCTATTTGCATTGGTCCAGCTGACTCTGCTCAGAGTTATTTAAATATTCCAGCAATAATTAGTGCTATGGAGCTTTCGGGTGCCGATGGTGTTCATCCAGGATATGGTTTTCTATCTGAAAATCCTGACTTTGCAGAAAAAGTTGCGAAGAGTGGCTTTGATTTTGTTGGCCCCCCAGCATCGGTAATAAGAATGATGGGTAATAAGATTTCAGCAAAGGAATTTGCGTTGAATTCTGGTCTACCTATAGTTCCAGGATCAAGTGGACCAATAGATCAAGATACACATAAAAAAGCTGAAGAAATTGGATACCCTGTAATAATAAAAGCAGCCTCAGGCGGCGGTGGAAGAGGCATGAGGATAGTTCATTCTGCAGATGAATTAGATAATGCAATTGAGCTCACTCAGCAAGAATCAGCAGTCGCTTTTGGCGATTCAACTGTTTATCTTGAGAAATTCCTTGAAAGTCCGAGACATATAGAAGTTCAAGTTTTAGCCGATAGGCACGGCAATGTCCTGCATTTGGGAGATAGGGACTGTTCGATGCAAAGAAGGCATCAGAAGGTTATCGAAGAAGCTCCTGCTATGGGAATCAAAGAAAATAAAAGACAGGAAATATATGCTCAATGCATAGAGGCTTGTCGTCAATTAAATTATACGAGTGCAGGAACTTTTGAATTTTTATATGAAAATGATAATTTTTACTTCATAGAGATGAATACAAGAATTCAAGTTGAACATCCTGTAACGGAAAGTGTTACAGGACTTGATTTAGTTAAACTTCAATTAAGAATTGCCAGAGATGAAGAGTTAAAAATTAAACAAGATGACATTGTCCTTAAAGGCCATGCTATTGAATGCAGAATAAATGCTGAAAATTCAGAAACTTATTTGCCTTCACCAGGTAAAATCCTTGAATATCATGCACCAGGAGGTATAGGAGTAAGAATGGACTCGCATCTATATAAAGATTACACGGTTCCTCCTTACTATGATTCACTTATTGCTAAAGTGATATGCAGGGCAAATGATAGAGAGGATGCAAGAGCAAGACTAGAAAGAGCATTAGATGAAATGTACGTTTTAGGAATAGATACAAATTTAGACATGCATAGAAAGTTGATTAAAGATCCCAACTTCATAAATGGAACTTTCAATATAAATTATCTGGAAAACCTCAATAAGGATAAATAAAAATGTCAGAACAAGATCTTCCCTATGAACCGGAAGACATTGAAGAAGAGGTTCAGCGATATTGGCTAGAAAATGAGACCTTTTCTGTTACAGAGGATCCTAGTAAAGAAAAATTCTTCTGTTTAAGTATGTTTCCATATCCAAGCGGATCTATTCACATGGGCCACGTAAGGAACTATTCAATTGGAGACGCAATTAGTAGGTTCCATAGAATGCTCGGGAAAAATGTGCTTCAGCCTATGGGCTGGGATGCTTTTGGACTTCCAGCTGAGAATGCAGCCATCAACAACGAAGTACAGCCTTCTGAATGGACTCTTGAAAACATCAAGAGCATGAAAAAACAACTCACCAGACTGGGCTTTGCCTATGATTGGAAAAGAGAGTTTGCGACATCGGATGCTAATTATTATAAGTGGGAACAATGGTTCTTCCAGCAAATGCTTGAAAAAGGTCTTGCCTATCAAGAAGAGGCTGAAGTTAATTGGGATCCTGTTGACCAAACTGTTCTAGCAAATGAGCAAGTTATAGATGGAAAAGGATGGAGATCAGGGGCAGATGTTGAGAAGAAGAGACTAAAGCAATGGTTCCTGAAGATTACAGACTATGCAGAAGAACTTCTTGAAGGAACAGATAAATTAGAAGGCTGGCCTGAGCAAGTAAAGGTCCAACAAAAAAATTGGATAGGTAAGTCTGAGGGGATGAATTTTAGTTTTCAAGTGAAAAACAGTAAAGAAGCAATAAGCGTTTTTACAACAAGACCAGATACTATAATGGGTGTTTCATTTATAGCAATATCCACTTCTCATTCCTTGTGTACAGGTCTTGCATCTGAAAGAAGCGATATCAATATATTTATTGAAAAACAAAATAAAGTTAAGCAATCTGAAGCCGATTTTGCAAAACAAGAAAAAGAAGGTCTATTTACAGGCTTATATGCAGTTCATCCTTTCACTAAAGAAGAAATCCCTATTTGGATAGCAAATTTTGTTCTGAGTGACTACGGATCTGGAGCCTTGATGGCAGTACCAGCTCATGATCAAAGAGATTTTGAATTTGCTACAAAATATAACTTACCTATTTTAAGAGTAATTCAGAATGATCGTGATGCAGAAGACCCCGAAGAAGCGATCTCTGAAAAAAATGTACTCATCAATTCAGGCGAATTTGATGGTTTAAGTTTTGATGAAGCTTTTCTGGCAATCGAAGATAAAGCTAAAGAACTCAATTGTGGTAATAGAGAGACAAACTTTAGACTTAGAGACTGGGGTGTATCAAGACAGAGGTATTGGGGAACTCCTATTCCTGTTGTGACTGACGGTGAAAGCAATTATATGGCTTATGATCTACCTGTAGAACTTCCTAGTAAAGTTGAATTTAAAGGGGTAAGTTCTCCGTTGAAAGATATGCCTGAATTTCTGGAAGTAACGCAAGATGGGAAAGATCTCTTCAGAGAAACTGATACATTTGATACTTTTTTTGAATCTTCATGGTACTACGCTAGATTTGCAAGTTTCGATAGTAGTGAATCTATGCTGGATGAAAGAGCTAAATACTGGCTTCCTGTTGATCAGTATATTGGGGGTATTGAACATGCCGTTCTTCATCTCCTTTATTCAAGATTCTTTTTTAGATGCATGAGAGATATGGGCTTGGTTGATGGAGATGAGCCTTTTGACAATCTTCTTTGCCAAGGGATGGTTTTAAAAGACGGAGCCAAGATGTCAAAATCAAAAGGCAATACCGTTGACCCTCAAGGTTTAATAGAAAAATATGGTGCAGATACAGTAAGACTCTTTGTAATGTTTGCAGCCCCTCCGGAACAATCTTTGGAGTGGTCAGATCAAGGAGTACAAGGTGCCCATAGATTCATCAACAGAATTTGGAGATTAGTTAATAAACATATTGACTCTGGAGTTCCTGAAAACAAAGAAATAATGTCTTCTGATGAGAAGATAAAAAAAGTACGATCAAAGACTCATAAAACTCTCGCAAAAGTGAAAGACGACTATATGAGGAGACACAGCTTTAATACTGCTATTGCATCAGTAATGGAGCTCTCCAATGAGATTCCTAAAGAATTTTTAGAGGTTCAGGCTGATCAAGAAATGCGTGCAACTGCTCATGAGGCAATTGAATCAATTCTTTTAATGCTCGCCCCTATAACACCTCATTTGTGTCAACATCTATGGTGGCAACTTCATCCTTCAGAATCAATTGTAGATAAGAAATGGCCAGAGGCTGAAAAGATCCTTTTAGAAGACGATACTCTTAATATTGCCATTCAAATTAATGGTAAGCTCAGATCTGAAATTGAGATCAATAAAAATACTTCTGAAGAAGAAGTGAAATCAACTGCACTTTTGGATGATAAAGTAAAAAAATATTTAGAGGACAAAGAAGTCAGAAAGATAATCTATGTTCCTGGAAAAATTCTCAATATCGTTTTATGAAGGTTTCATCTTTTATTTATTTAAAATCAATTTTTGCAATCACTTTTCTTTTAAGTTCTTGCGGATATGAATTAAGAACTTATTCTAATTCTCTTGATAACCAAGCCATTCAATTGGTTGCATCCGACACAACTCTTAATATTGAATTAGAAAATCAACTTAGACTGGGACGTAACTTAATTACATCTCAAGATTCTAAATCTGCCATCTCAATCAAAGTATTGCAACATGATATTAAACGCTTTGTTGGTTCCAGTGGCTCTGGAGCGAGAACAACACAAGTAAGACTAGATTATAAAATTATTTATACTGTAGAAATAAATAGAAAAACTCAAAAAGAGTATTTGTTTGAAGACACTCGTTACATTGATTTTAATCAATCTGATTTACTTGCCTTTGAAGCCGAAGAAGAAATATCAACCCAAGACTTCATCGGGAAGAGCATAAGAAACATGGAATTCATTCTTTCATCCTTACTAAATGAAACTAAGTAAGGCTCATTTCTATAAGGATACTGAAGAGAACTTTCAAAGCACATATTCGTTTTTTGCAGATGAGTCGATTCAAATTTCTGAGTTAACGGATCACGTCATTAAAATTAGTAAGTCCAAAGGATTTGAAGAGAAGCAAACACATATAATTACAAAAGACTCAGATTGGGCTTTCCTTAGTTCAGAAAATGAGAATCTTGATCTATTTGGATCAAAAAAAATTATAGAGATTAAACTCTTAGGAATCGGACCTGGAAATAAGGGATCAAAAGCAATCAAAGATTACTGTTTATCTCCAGATCAGAGCAAATTACTTATCGTGCATGCTGAAAGGTTAGATAAAAAACAGCAAACTAGTGCATGGGCAAAGGCCTTAGAATCTAGCGGGGTTCTTATCGTGGAGCCTCCAATAAATAAAAACTCTATGCCAAGTTGGATAAAAGGAAAATCACAGGATCTCAACATAAATATTACTGAAGAAGCTATTCATCTTTTAGCAGAAAAAACGGAAGGTAATTTATTAGCGACTTCTCAAGAGCTTATGAAGCTAGTATTACTTTTTCCCAGTCAAGACATCTCTATAGAGGATATGGAAGAATCAATTTCTAATGCTTCAAAATTTGGTATTTTTGATCTCTCTAATTCTCTTTTGACAGGCAATAAACAAAGAACGGTCAGGATTATAGAGACGCTTAAAGCAGAAGGTACTCAGCCACCTCTGATTCTTTGGGCTTTATCAAAAGAAATAAATAATTTATACAAAGTTATTGAAGATGGTTCTTCTAAGAACATATGGGGTCCAAGATATTATCTAGATTTGTTATCTGATAAAGCAAATAAAATGCCTAGAGCCAAAATAACAAAATCTCTTAAAGATATTGCCGAGATCGATGCTGCTATAAAAGGTCTCTCTGATAAAAGTCCCTGGCAATCTATTAGGGATTTAGCTTTACATTTCTAGCTTCAAATAAATTTTAAAACTTTGTACCAAATTGAATCTTCAAGATTCTTGCTCGGTAAAGTATATTCATTTATCTTTGAAACAGGCTGCACTTCCTTGGTAGAACTTGTAATCCATACCTCTTCTGCAGCCAGGAATTGCTCTATAGATATTTCTGTTTCGTGAACGTCGATATCATTATTTCTCATTTCTTTAATGATGTGTCCGCGCGTAATTCCAGGGAGAATGTTCTGATCTAATGAAGGCGTTAAGACTTTACCTTTATGAAAAATAAACACATTCGATTTTGAACCTTCATTAATAATTCCATCTTTATGAAAGATAATCTCATCGACCTTGGGCTTGTTCGGGTCATTAATCGGCAAAGTATTTCCTAGAAGAGCTATAGTCTTGATATCACATCTATGCCATCTAATATCTTCTTCTAGTCTTACTTTTATGCCTTCTTGGTTAGGATCTATCCTATAAGGATTTTTTTGAAGCTCTTGGGAGGTGACGAAAACTGTTGGGTGCATTTTCTTCTCTACAGCGTGAGCTCTTACCTCATCGACACCTCTAGTAACCTGGATATAAAAAGATTGATTTAAGAATTTATTCTTCTTTTGAAGCTCGAGTAAAATCTTATCTAAATTTTTAATCTCATCTGTGAGAGGAATAAAAGTTAATTCCAAAGAAGCCTTTAACCTTTTTAAATGTTCATCAAAAAGGAATAATTGATTGTCATAACAAGGAATCACCTCATAGACGCCATCACCGAAAGTAAATCCTCTATCTAAGGGAGAAATTCTAGCCTCGTTTTCCTTTAGTATTTGACCGTTTAGATATACCCACATCCGGTTTTATTATTCTTCTATCAAGAATTGATAAGTAAGTAGCTTGATATTAGACCAGGCTCTGCCAAAAAATCCCAAGGCAATGACGTCTTGCATTGCTATGAGATCTACAGAGGCTAGAGAATCGCCGTCCAGAATTAAATCAACTTTTCCGACTACTTGACCTTTCGCTATAGGGGCTTGAAGATAATCATTAAGTTCAATCCTTGGCTCTACTCTAGGAAAATCTCTAGGAGAAAGAGTTAGAAACAAATCTTCCGAAGAAGACAAATTGACTGCTTCATCTTCCCCTCCCCAGACTTGTTCATTGATAAGAACAGATTGAGTCTCAAGAACTCTCTTGGTTCTATAGTATCTAAAGCCATAGTCGAGGAGCCTTCTATTATCTGTCAACCTAGCCTTTTCAGTGGAACTTCTTAAAGTAACGGCTATTAACCTTGTATCATTTCTTACCCCTGAAGATACTAAGCAAAATCCAGCGCTTTCGGTATGTCCAGTTTTAACTCCATCAACAGTTTCGTCTTGCCATAGAAGACTATTTCTATTTCTTTGCTTAATTTCATTATAAGTAAAGTATTTTTCTTTATAGAGGCTGTAATGATCAGGAAATTTATCTATTAGAGTTTTGGTCAAAAGTGCCAAATCTCTTGCTGATGAAAAATGCTCGGGGTCTGGCCAACCACTTACATTTTTAAACTGTGTATTTTCCATACCTAACTCTTTTGCATATAACTGCATTAGGTCTACAAAACCCTCTTCAGAAACTGCTACATGCTCTGCTATTGCACAACTAGCATCATTACCAGACTGAATAACCATGCCTTTTATTAGGTCAGACAGTAATACTCTTGTGCCTTCTCGTATAAACATTTTAGAACCACCCTTTCTCCAGCATTCCTCACTTATAAATACTTCGTCTTCAAGGCTAACAAAGCCTTTTGCTATCTGATCGGCTGCTACATAGCCTGTCATAACTTTAGTAATACTGGCAGGCTCTATCCTCTCATCAGCACCACTTTCTGCCAAAATCCTTCCAGAAACTGAATCTATTAGAATATAGTTTGTTGCATTAAGAGATGGTGGTTTGGGGATAAAACTTTCTTCTGCAACAATTAAGCCTACAAAACACATAAGAAATAACCACAGAATTGAAGTAAATTTAAAAAATATTTTCATTTTATAAGTATTGAGATAAAACATTGCTAAGTTCATAAACAGCCATGACATAAAGCTTACTGCGATTGTACCTTGATAAAGAGTTATAGTTATCGAAACCAAGCCAGTATTCATAACCTTCACCTAGCTCCAAGGAGATGGGTACAAACTTCAGATTTCCAGGCACTGTCTCGCTGGCCTCCAATCCAAGCTTTCCTAACTCTATAGTTGTCATGTATGGTTTAAAAGATGATTTTAAGGACTCGTTTTGATCTATGACTTTTGCTTTAATTGCAATAGGAGTATTGGGCTTCCATTTACCTTTTTTATTTAAAAAATTCGCCACACTTCCAATCGCATCGACAGGATTGTTTAAAATATCTCTGACTCCATCTTGATCAAAATCTACGGCGTAGTCTCTATAGCTGTCTGGCATAAATTGACCATACCCCATAGCTCCAGCTATTGAACCTTTGATTTCTTCTGGATTAAATTGTTCTTCTTTGCTGAGTAATAAAAACTCTTCTAACTGTATTTTAAAAAATTTTGATCTTCTGGGATAATCGAACGCTAGGGTAGATAGAGAATCTATAACTCTTATATTTCCTTTTATTCTGCCATATCTGGTTTCTATTCCAATAATTGATGCAATAATTTCAGCTGGAACACCATATATGCTTTCTGCTCTCTTTAGGTCCTCTTTGTGTGAGGATATGAATTCTTTACCTCCAGCAATTCTTGACTCAGTAACCATAATCTCTTTGTATCTAGACCATGTCATTGTGCCTTCGGGCTGTCTATCCATTATTCTTATAACTCTTTCTTGGAGAAGAGCGTTCGCAAAAATAGACTCCAGATAAGATGCTTCAAAATCATGTTTTTTTGACATGTACTTAATAAAGTCACCAACATCTTCCCGGGAAGAATAGTCAGCGTAAATTACTTGGAATGAAGAAAAGATTAGAGAAAATATTATGACAACTTTTTTTAAATTCATAACTATGTTTTCTTTGTAGAAAGAATAACTCCAAATGCCAATAAATGAACAACTATTGAAGTTCCTCCTTGGCTTATTAAGGGTAAAGGCACTCCAACGACTGGAATTATACCTATAACCATGAGGACATTGATTAAAATAAATAAAAGAAAAATGAAGCCTAAAGAGCAGCATGCCAACCTTTCGAATCTTGATTCTGCGGAATAACCGATTTTGAAAATTCTCCATATAATTATTCCATAAATCATAAAAAGCAGGCTTATGCCGATTAAACCAAATTCTTCACCAATTACTGAAAAAATAAAATCTGAATGGCTTTCTGGAATAAAATCCAGTTGGCTTTGCGTACCCTCGAGATAGCCTTTTCCATATAAACCTCCAGAACCAATAGCCGTTTGAGACTGCGCTATGTTCCAGCCTGTACCTAAGGGATCAGCATCTGGATCTAGCAAGGTTAAAACCCTTTCTTGTTGATATGGTCGCAAACCAGACCATATAAATGGTGCAGAAACTATCAATAAACCAAAATAAGAAGCAATAATTTTGAAAGGCAAGCCTGCCAAATATATTGGTATGAGACCTGAAGTAAGAACAATTATTGCCGTACCTAAATCAGGTTGTTTATAGACAAAGAATGCACAAATTAAAGAGGCCGCAGAAGTCACTAACCAGTCAGATAATTGAGGCTTTATTTCTTTTCTGCATAAGTAAGCCACTAAAGATAAAGGTAGTATTAATCTTATAATTTCAGATGGTTGAAAAGAAAAGAAACCAAAATCTATCCAACGACTTGTTTCATAACCTTTTGCAGGAATTATTAACACATAGATAAGGAGGAATAACCCCAGCCAATAAGAATGCATTAATAAATTTTTATATGAATTTGGCCTTAATTGAGAAACAAAAACCATCAGAATTAAACCACCGCAGATATAAATCATTTGGCGGTAAACCATGGACATAGACTGTCCGCTGGCACTATAGAGCATAAAAAGACCAAAAGATAAAACGCCGACTAATGAAAAGAAAAGAATTAAATCCTTAAAGATGAAAACCAAAGGGTTAAATCTACTTGATAAAGGTTTATTTATGGAATAATCAAGAGGACTTCTACTCATTTGGTTTAAATTTCAGTTGATAGTTTTCTATAAGCTTTTGCGCTATTGGGGCAGCTACTGCGCTACCAGATTCCCCATTTTCAACAATAACTACAACGGCTAGATTAGGATTTGGAATTGGTCCATAACTGGCAAATAAAGCATGATCTCGATTTTTAATATTTTCCCGAACATCTTGATATTCTTCTCTGACTGTCAACTCTTGATCGGTTAAACTTTTTATTTGTGCTGTTCCAGTTTTACCGGCAATCTTAATTCCATTATCTCTAAAAAGATTATGGGCTGTTCCGTTCCAAGAGTTAATCACCGCAACCATCGAACTTTCAATGATCTCCCAGTGAATTTCTTTTTCTAATTCAACCTCCATCAACAGTTCTGGTTTGTATTCTTGTATATTCGAATTACTTATTAATCGGGGTTTAAATATTTTTCCTTTTGTAGCTATTGCTGAAATCGATGCCACCAGCTGAAGAGGAGTAGATGTAATATAACCCTGACCAATACCAATGTTTATGGTATCGCCCACAAACCAGGCTTCTCCAATAGTACCTAATTTCCAATTTCTTGTAGGCAATATACTCTTTGTTTCGTTAAAAAGGTCTATTCCAGTAATGTCTCCAAATCCAAATTTATTTAAAAAATTTGAAATCCTATCAACGGTCAATTGAGAAGAGAGTTCATAAAAATATACATCTGAGGATTCTACGATAGCTTTTCTTAGATTTACTTTTCCATGCCCTTCTTCTTTCCAGCCTCTGTACTTTCTTCCGTCTTCTTTAATTTGAAAAAAACCTTTATCTTCAATGATTGTTTTGGGGGTAACTACCCCCTCCTCTAACCCTAATAGTCCTATGAAAGGCTTGATTGTTGATGCGGGCGGATACGATCCTGAAATTACTCTATTGAAAAAAGGAGCTTGATCCTTAAACACTTTATTGAAAGGCTTACCGTTCTCTGAACCATTTAAAACATTTGGATTGTAGTCAGGTGAACTTACAAGAGCTTTTATGTATCCAGTATTTGGGTCAACTGCAATAATTGCCCCTCTCCGGTCAGCCAGCTCTTCTCTAGCAATCCTTTGTAACTGCAAATCCAGTGTTAAAGTTAAATTTGAAGGTCTTTTAGGAAGGATTCTTTCAAGTTCTCTTATCTTTTTTCCAAAGACATCAACTTCTATGGCACTTGCACCTGGAAACCCTCTGAGAGATTTCTCATAAACTCTTTCGAGACCTACCTTGCCAATCAGAGAATCAGATAAATATTTTTCAGTTGAAAAATAAATCTCGTCGTCTCTAGTTATCCTCCCCATATGCCCAACTACATGTGAAAAAAGATTTTTATGAGGTAAGAATCTTCTCAGGCTAGTTTCAAGTTTAATATTTGGTAGAGAGTTTTTATAAAGCTCATATCTTGCTAGTTCTTTTTCATTTAAATTATCAACTA
>TARA_B110000438_G_scaffold164956_1_pt1 | contig 12261 bp, 10 predicted proteins | sample TARA_B110000438 | Tara Oceans TARA_B110000438 (sample SAMEA4398413) | marine metagenome | biome: Polar Biome; feature: [MES] marine water layer (ENVO:01000295) within the mesopelagic zone...; material: water (ENVO:00002006), including particulate matter (ENVO:01000060) such... | reverse complement strand
CTCAGAGCCGAAATCTGATATTCTATCCAGTTGAACTACTGGGCCATTTAATTTAAGAAAGTTTAGTCCGGACTATATTGGAAATAGTTTTTCCATCTGCCATCCCTGATAATTGTTTGGATGCCATTCCCATAATCTTGCCCATGTCTTTCATTCCAGATGCTCCAGTTTTATTTATTAAATCTGATATAATTTTTTCAACCTCATCTACACTCATTTGTTTAGGTAAAAAACGTTCTATTATTTTGTATTGGTTAACCTCAACTTCAGCAAGATCACTTCGATTTTGTGAAATGTAAATATCAGCACTTTCTTTTCTTTGTTTTACTAATTTTTGTAAAATTTTAATTTCATCATCCTCAGAAATTCCTGTTGAATTACCTTTTTGGGTTTGAGCTAAAAGTAAAGCTGATTTAACCGCTCTTAAAGATTCTAATGAAACTATATCTTTTTCCTTCATTGAAATCTTTATAGACTCTGATATCTTATCAATTAATGCCATTGATTATTTTTTTAAAATTAAGTTATTATAATGTTAATCTACATTATCATGCAGAAACGAATTATTTGATCTAAGATTAATTTCTCCATTTGAATCTTCACTTATACTAGTTCTTGATGCTTTGACAGATTCTACATCCTCCAAACTAACACCTGCTCTTTTAAATGCAGGTTCTTTTTCCATATCGGAAATTCTTTTGGCTTTTGAAAAATTATAATTATACTCCTTTAATTTAATTTTTCTAGATTCAGTTCTTTTTGCTAAACCATCAGCTATTGAGCTGTTAATTGGATTAAGAGTCTTTTTGTTTTCTTTTGAATCTGATTTTTCATTTAAGTCTTTTAATTTTGAGTAGTCATCAATTCCCGATTTTTTTATTTCAGATCCATCCATTTCATTTACTGGTATTATATGGATAGGATCATTCACAATTATATCATTAACATCCTCAATTAATTCATGGACTATTTTATCTGAATAATCTTCAACCTTAGTGATTGGCATATCAAAATCTAATGTTACTTGATCTTCAGGCTCCACTAGTTCTGGTTCTATTACCTCAAATTCATTAATTTTTAATGAAATATCCTCAATTTCAATTTCATCCTCCTCAATATTCATATCAATACTGATATCCTGAAATGAAACTTCCATGTCATTAATATTACTTTTTGAATTTATTTCAGATTGCTTATCTAATACCTCACCATTTTTTTTATCCTCTAAATGTGACTCTAATGAAATATCCGTATTTTTAAAATCAATTGAATCTGAGGAAAAATCAAACTGAAGTGGAATCTTTTCATCTTTTACATCATTATCAAATTTTTGAACAACTTCATGATTATCATCCAAGCTATGAATGATTTTTTTAGGATCTGCATGAATTATCTCCTGTTGTTGATTAGGATCAAAACCTGTTGCAATTACGGTTACAGAAATAGAACTTTCAAGTAAATTATCTTCACCAACACCCATAATTATATTAGCACCATGACCTGCTCTTTCCTGAATGTAATCGTTTATTAAACCAATCTCATCAATTGTAATTTCCTCTTTTCCTGAAACAATCAATAATAAAACATTTTTTGCTCCAGTTATGCGATTATCGTTTAATAAAGGTGAATCTAAAGCGGATGAGATGGCTTCAATAGATCTTTTTGTTCCTGAAGCTGTAGCAGAACCCATTATTGCATTTCCACTATTAGACAATACTGTTTTAGCATCTTTTAAATCAATATTTTGAGTGTAGTGATGAGTAATAACTTCAGCAATTCCTTTTGAAGCAGTTGCTAAAACTTCATCTGCTTTAGCAAAACCTTCCTTGAAACCTAAATTTCCATATATATCTCTTAACTTATTATTATTGATAACAATTAATGCATCTACTTGTTTTCTTAATTTATCTACTCCTATTTTGGCTTGATCAGATCTGATTTTACCTTCAAATTGAAAAGGCATTGTTACAATTCCAACAGTCAGAATATCCATTTCTTTTGCAAGTTTTGAAATAATTGGAGCCGCTCCGGTTCCAGTTCCACCACCCATACCAGCGGTAATGAAAACCATTTTAGTATTTGTTTCAAACATTTTTCTTATGTCATCAAAACTTTCAACCGCTGCTTGTTCTCCAACTTTAGGGTTTGCTCCTGCACCTAAGCCCTCTGTGAGAGTGATACCAAGTTGAATTTTATTTTCTACAGGACTGTTTTCTAAAGCTTGGGAATCTGTATTACAAACCACAAAGTCCACTCCCTTTATTCCTTTTGAATGCATGTAGTTAATGGCATTACTCCCACCACCACCAACTCCAATAACTTTAATTACGTTACTCTGATTTTTTGGTAAATCAAATGGAAGATTATTAATTTCTGGATTTATTTGCATAATTATTTTTTTATTCGGCGTTATCTAAAAAGGTTTTAAGTGATTGAGTAAATCTTTCAAATATGGTTGATCTTTCCTCTGTTTTTACTTGGTTTTCACTTTCTGTATTATTATTTTGTTGGTTATCGTTTTCAGTTTTTTCTTTCTCATTCATTCTTTTAACTTTAGTTGAATTCATAACCAGTCCAACTGCGGTTGCGTACATTGGACTTGAAATCTCAATTGAATTATTACCTGCTAAATGTTCACTTGGATAACCAAGTCGAGTGTCCATTCCTGTAATGTATTCAACTAATTGTTTAAGGTGTTTAAGTTGACTTCCTCCTCCAGTTAAAACAATTCCTCCAATCAACTTCTTTTTTTGTTCTTCGTGCCCATAGTTTTTAATCTCAATATAAACCTGTTCAATAATCTCTACCACTCTAGCGTGAATTACTTTTGATAAATTTTTAAGAGTAATTTCTTTAGGCTCTCTTCCCCTAAGACCTGGAATGGAAACAATTTCATTTTCTTTATTTTCACCTGGCCAAGCTGAACCAAACTTAACTTTTAATAATTCTGCTTGTTTTTCAATAATAGAACACCCTTCTTTTATATCATCAGTAATTACATTTCCACCAAAAGGAATTACGGATGTGTGCCTAATAATCCCATCTTTAAAAATTGCTAAGTCAGTTGTTCCTCCACCAATATCAATTAAAGCTACACCAGCCTCTTTTTCTTCCTGACTCAATACAGCGTCAGCTGATGCTATTGGCTCTAAGGTTATTCCTTCAAAATCAATTCCAGCACTTTTGATACATCTAGCAATATTTTTAATCGACGAAACTTGCCCCACAACAACATGAAAATTAGCTTCCAATCGACCTCCAAACATTCCAATAGGCTCTTTAATCTCTCCTTGACCATCAACTTTATAATCTTGAGGAAGAACATGAATTATCTCCTCTCCTGGAAGCATAACTAATTTATAAACTTGATTAATGAGACTTTCTAAATCATCTTCATTAATAACTTGATCAGAGTTAGATCTAGTAATATAATCGCTATGTTGTAAACTTCTTATATGTTGACCAGCAATTCCAACAATGACTTTTTCAATTTTTTCAGAGGAATCTGCTTCAGCCTCAATAATTGCAGATTGAATAGATTGAATAGTTTGCGTTATATTATTAACTACTCCTCTGTGAACTCCTAGACTTTTAGATTTACCAATTCCGATAATTTTTAATTTATTGTATTCATTTAATGATCCAATCATTGCTACAATTTTAGTTGTACCAATATCCAACCCAACAAATAAATTTTTTCCTTCCATATTATTTCTTTTGAACAATTACTTGATTTTTAAAATTCAAATTAATTGAACTTAATTGTGTTAAAACACTGTCTTTTTCAACTGATTTAAAAAAAGCTTTATAATTCATAAAACTTGTTTCAAATTCATCTAAATCTTTTATTTTAATTTGATAGGAATATCCATTCACATAAAAATAAATCTCATTTTCTATAATTTCTAATCCTGATATATGATCTTTAAAAAAAATATCATTTTTAATATAATTACCCAATAAACCTAAATCCTTTAAATAAGTAGAATCAACATCACTAATTATTAAAGGAACACCTTTAGAAAAAATCTTAGATAATGGCATTTTATTTCCGCTAGAATCAATATAATATTTATCACTTAAAACTCTAAACACAGGTTCTTTTTCAATAATTTTAACTCCGATTTCACCATCTAAACTTAAAGAAACCTCAGCAGAATCTATAAATGCGTTTTCGTTAATTATTCTCTCAATTTCTTTCAAATTTAGATCTCTTTTTAAAAGATTTAATGAAATAGAATCACTTTGTTTTAACAATTTATTAACCAATTCAAATGAGACAAAATTAAAGTTTGAGTCAAGGTAATTTATTGTGTTTAAATCAATTTTTCTTTCTCCATTTTTAAACGTACTAAAGGCTGTTAAAAAAATAACTAAAAACAACATTATCAATAATTTAAGTAATCTAAAATTCATTTTAATTTAGAATTGCATTTTTAATTTTATCTACTTCGTTAGAAATATCTCCAGCACCCATCACAACTATTACCTCTGCCTTGGATTTTACAACATGACTGATTAAATCTCTCCTTTCAAGCAGTTTTTTATTATTATTATCTATTTTATTTAATAACACACTAGAATCAATTCCATTAATAGGATTTTCTCTGGCTGGATATATTTTCATTAAAACTATTTCATTAAACTTAGATAGTTCATTTGCAAACTCGTTCATAAAATCTCTTGTTCTAGAAAATAAATGTGGTTGAAAAACAGCCATTATTTTTTTATTTGGATATAGTGAATAAACAGAATCATAGATAGCCTGAATTTCCTTAGGGTGATGAGCATAATCATCAATTAATATTTTAGGAGATTTTAAAACATAACTAAATCTTCTTTTCACTCCTTTAAAGGTTTTAAAAGATTTTACCAAGTCATCATCTTTAATTTTTAAATTTTTGCAAATTGCAAAGGCAGCTAAAGCATTACAAACATTATGCATTCCTGGCATTTCAAACCTTATATTTTTACATATTCCATTATTATATTTTATATCAAAAAATACATAGTCATCTTCAATTCTATAATTTTTTATAGAGAATTGAGCATTAGAACTTATGCCATAACTAATTCCATTAAATGGAAGGTCATAACTATTAAAAAGCACACCATCCTTTTTAATATTATTCGCAAATTCTTTAAAGGACTTCTCTAGTTCGTTGCCTGTATGATAAATATCTAAGTGGTCTGAATCTATAGAAGTAATACATGCAATATTGGGACTCAACGTTAAAAAAGATCTATCAAACTCGTCAGCTTCTACCAATATGATATCTTGTCCATTTTCAATCAAATTACTATTATAATTTTCTGAAATTCCTCCAATAAAAGAAGTGAAATTTATATTATTATCGTATAATAAATGTGATAAAATTGTTGAGGTGGTGGTTTTACCATGGGTACCCGCTATAGCAATACAAAATTTATTTTGAGAAATAATACCTAATGCTTCTGATCTTTTCAAAACGTTATAACCATTTTCTATAAAATAATTTAATTCAATATTATCTTTAGAAATTGCAGGCGTATATATAATTAAAGTATTAGACTTATCTTTAAATTCCTTTGGAATATTAGATAAATCTGATTCATAATGAATTTGTGCTCCAGTTTTAGAAAGTTTTAAAGTCAATTCTGTTTTTGTTTTATCATATCCTCCTACTAATTTTTTATTATTTAAATAATATAATGCAATAGATGACATCCCAATTCCTCCAATACCAATAAAATATATTTTACTATAATTTATTTCCATTTTTCAATCTTCTTTTAATTTGTTCAACTATTTCATTTGTAGCTTTAGGTTTAGCTAATGATTTTATTGATTTAGAAAGTTCAATACTAAAACTTTCATCATTTATCATTTTATTAAAAACATTAAAAAACAATTTATCTAAATCCTTTTCTTCTACCATCAATGCAGCATTATTTTTAACAATATTCAGTGCGTTTTTTGTTTGGTGATCTTCAGCTAGATTAGGTGAAGGGATAAATATAACAGGCTTAGCAACTATACAAAGCTCAGAAATTACACTAGCACCAGCTCTTGAAATGATATAATCTGCAGAACTGTAGGCTTTACTCATATCCTTTATAAAAGGAAATATTTTAATTTTATTAGAGAAATGTTTTTTGTAATTATCATAATATAGTTTTCCACATTGCCAAATAATCTCAACATTACTTTTTTTAAATAATTCTAAATTTTTAGAAATAAATTCATTTATATTTTTTGCTCCTAAACTTCCTCCTAATATTAATAAAACCTTACTAGGTCTATTAATATTAAAAAAATCATCTGATACTTTTCTAGAAATTTTTGGTTCTGAAATTTCTTTTCTTACAGGATTTCCTGTGTAATATATTTTATTTCTAGGAAAAAATTTGTTCATATTTTCATACGCAACACAAATTAACTCAACTGATTTAGATAATATCTTATTTGTTAGACCTGCATATGAATTTTGTTCTTGAATTAGAGTTGGTAATTTTAATTTTGTAGCTATATAAAGAATAGGTCCACTAGCAAAACCCCCAGTTCCAATTACAAAATCAGGTTTGAATTTTTTAATAATAAAATAAGATTTTATAAGACTATGTAAAACTTTTAAAGGAACTAACAGGTTAGAAAGATGTAATTTTCGTTTAATTCCACTAATCCATAAGCCTTTGATATTATAACCATTTTCAGGAACTTTTTTCATTTCCATTCTATCACTTGATCCAACAAATAAAATTTCTGACGAATTAAAACTTTTAGATAATTCATCAGCAATAGATATAGCTGGGTAAATATGCCCACCTGTTCCTCCTCCAGAAATTAAGAATCTATATTTCTTCACCTAAAACATTTAAAGGGTTGTTATTTTCTATTATTTCTTCATTGTTTTTATTAACACTAACACTTAAGACTATTCCTAAGGACATAAATGTCATCCATATTGATGTCCCACCTGTGCTAATTAAAGGTAGAGGTTGGCCTGTAACTGGAAAAAGTTGGACCGCTACACCCATATTTATATATGCTTGAAAAATAATTGGTAAACCAACTCCTAAAGCTAGTAATTGACCAAAAACTGTATCAGATTTGTAAGACACTATAATTATTCTAAATAAAAGCCAAGTATACAATAGTAAAATAGAAACCGCTCCTATCGTACCATATTCCTCAGTAATTATAGCATAAATAAAATCTGAAGTACTTTGAGGTAGTAAATTCTTCATGGTACTTTTTCCTGCACCTACGCCAAAAATTGATCCATTAGCTATCGCAGACTTTGCTCTATTTATTTGATAATTTGCCTCTCCCCCTTCTGCTCCTAAATAATTTTCAATACGATTAACCCAAGTATCTATTCTATTTGGCATCATATCTGGATAGTTTTTTGATAAAAGAATGAAAAATGATAAAAGAAATATTCCGGAAAAAATCATTCCAAATAAATATTTAATAGGATATCGACCAATAAATATTAAAGTCAAAATCATTAAAAATATCATAGCTGCAGTAGAGAAATTAGAAGGTAAAATCAATAAAATCACAACTGATATAGGAAGCCATAATGGTAAAATTGATTTCCTAAATTTTATTTTTTTACTATAATTTTTAGATAAATAAAATGCTGTGTAAACCATCAATATTACAATTGCCATTGAAGAGGGTTGAAACGATAAACCTACAACTGGTAATTTTATCCATCTGCTCGCGTTGGCTCCGTCAATCACATTCCCTTGAATTGCAGTTAGAGCTAGTAAAACAATTATTACTGGTAGTCCAATAACAGATAATCCTTTAAAATATTTATATGGAATTAAATGAGTAGCATACATTATTAATATTCCAATAAAAATAATTGCTATATGCTTGATTATATTTGAAAAAATAAAATCATTTCCAAAATTAGAACTTGCACTATAGACAGGGAGAAATGAAAATATTGCCAAAGAAAATACAATTGTCCATATTATCTTATCTCCTTTTATTTTATCTAAAAAAAATTTCATCATAACTTTCTCACAGACTCTTTAAATTGATTTCCTCTGTCCTCAAAATTTTCAAATAAATCAAAACTTGAACAAGCTGGTGAAAGTAATACAGCGTCATTTGGTTTGGCAATTTTATATGCAGAGTTAACAGCTTCTCTCATACTAGTTGTTTCTATTATTAAATCTGAAATAGAGGAAAAGGTTTCGATTATTTTTTTATTATCTAGACCTAAACAAATAATAGCCTTTACTTTTTCTCTAACTAAAGGTAACAACTCATTGTAATCATTTCCTTTATCCACTCCCCCTACAATCCATACAGTCGAGTTTTTCATGGAATCCAAAGCGTAATAAACAGCATTTACATTAGTTGCCTTAGAATCATTTATATATTTTACTTTTTGAATAGTTAGTACATGCTCCATTCGATGGCTGATAGATTGAAAATTACCCAAAGATTCTTTTAAATCTTGGTTTGTAATATTTAACAATTGAGCAACTGTTGCAGCTGCCATACTATTTTGAGCATTATGCTTTCCCTTTAAGGATAAACTTTCTAATGATATCATAAATTTATTTTTATTTATTTCTAATTTTATATTATTATTCTCCAGGTAAGTTTGATTGAACTGGTCTCTTTTTGAGAAGGAAAATGGTATTTTATTAGACTTAATTTTTCTACTCTTTAACTCTTTATTAATATTGACATCTTCTGCATTATATATCAAATAATCAGAGCTTATTTGATTAGAAATTATATTAAATTTTGCGTCAATATATTTCTTAAAACTAAACTCATATCTTTCTAAGTGATCAGGTGTAATATTTATTATTACAGCAATTGTTGCTTTGAATTTAGTTATACCCTCAAGTTGAAAACTGCTTAATTCTAAAACAATAAAATCATAATCTTTTTTTGCTACTAAAAAAGCAAAGCTATTTCCTATATTTCCTCCTATACCTACATTTAAACCTGAAGACTTTAAAATATGATAAATTAGGCTACAGGTTGTGGTTTTTCCATTCGAGCCAGTTACTCCAATTATTTTTGCATTAGTGAATCTACTTGCAAATTCTATCTCAGAAATGATAGGAATATTATTTTTAATAATATTATTAATTAAAATAGAGTCATTTGGAATTCCTGGACTTTTAACTATTTCACTAGCCTTTAATAATCTATCTAGACTATGCATACCTTCCTCAAATTCTATATTATTTTCAACTAGAATAGTTTTATATTTTAATTCAATTATATTTTTATCAGATAAGAAAACATTTATTCCGTTTTGACTAGCTAAATAGGCTGCGCCAACTCCACTTTCCCCTCCTCCCAATACTATCAAATTATTATTAATCATTATCTGATTTTTAATGTTATTAGTGAAAGAATAGCCATTAATATTCCTATTATCCAAAATCTTACTACTATTTTACTTTCGTGATATCCTAATTTTTGGAAGTGGTGATGAATCGGAGACATTAAGAATACTCTTTTACCATTACCTGACTTATTCTTTGTATACTTAAAGTAACTTACTTGAATAATTACGGAAAGAGTTTCAATTAAAAATATTCCACAAATTAAAGGAAGCAGCAGCTCTTTTCTAACAATTATTGCGATTACAGCTATTATTCCTCCAATGGTTAAACTCCCAGTGTCTCCCATAAATATTTGAGCAGGAAATGCATTATACCACAAAAACCCTATCAAACCGCCGATAAAAGCTGAAATGAAAATCACTATTTCACTTACTCTGGGAATGTACATTACATTCAAATATTCAGAAAAAATGATATTTCCTGAGACCCAAGCAAAAACACCAAGTGTAATAGTTATAATGACAGAGGACCCCGCTGCTAAACCGTCTATTCCATCTGTAAGATTTGCTCCATTTGAAACAGCACTAATTATTAAAACAACAAAAAAGACAAAAACAATTAAACTAAATTTTTGAGATTTCTGTCCTGACCAGGGTATTAAATAAGAATAATCTAATTCATTATCCTTTAAAAAAGGAACGGTTGTTTTTGTTGATTTATATTCTATTTTTTTTTCTAATCCATCAATCTGCTGTCGATCTTTAATTGTAACATCTGGATGATAAAATAAGATTAAACCAATTATTAAACCCAAAGAAATTTGACCAATTAGTTTAAATTTCCCCTTGAGACCTTTTTTGTTTTTTTTAAATATCTTAATATAGTCATCTGCAAAACCAATAAAACCAAGCCAAATAGTAGTAAAGATTAATATTATGATGTAAATATTTTTAAAATTTGAAAATAATAATACGGGGATAATAGTAGCCATTATTATTATCAACCCCCCCATTGTTGGAGTACCTGATTTTTCTTTTTGACCAATAAGACCTAAATCTCTAACAGATTCCCCTATTTGTTTTTTTTTAAGAAAATTAATTATATTTTTTCCATATTTAATTGAAAGCATTAACGAGAAAATAAATGCTAACGCTGATCTAAAAGATAAGTACTGAAACAAACTTGCTCCTGGTAATTGATATTTTAATTCTAAGTATTCAAATAAAAAATATATCATATTATTTATTGTTAATTAAAAATTCTTCTAATATTTTCTTGTCATCAAAATCAATTTTACTGTCTCCAAATATTTGAAATTTCTCATGACCTTTTCCGGCAATTAAAATCACATCGTTTTTAGAATTTATTTCACAAGCATATTTTATCGCTTTTTTTCTGTCAACAATAATCGAAACTTTATGAAGATCCTTATATTCAACTCCAGACTTAATTTGTTTGAGAATTGATTTTGGATCTTCAAAACGTGGATTATCAGATGTGAACACGACTTTATCACTTAGAGAAGCTGCAATTTTTCCCATTAATGGTCTTTTATCTACATCCCTATCTCCACCACATCCAATGACTGTTATAAGAAACTCATCTTTTGCTTTAAGTTCGTTTAGAGTTTGTAATATTTTTTTTATTGAATCTGGACTATGTGCATAATCAACTATTCCAATTTTACTAATACCATTTTTTGAAATTTTCTCAAACCTTCCTTCTACAGTCTCTAAAGCACTAATATTGTTTAGAATTTTATCTTCAATTAAATCATATGCTTTAGCTAAACTATATGTGGCTAAAATATTATAGGCGTTAAATTCTCCAATTAATTTTGTCCAAACCTCAAGACCATTTATAGACATCTTCATTCCGTTAAAATCTTTTTCAAAAATTTTCAGAGAAAAATCTGCACTTGATTTTAATGCGTACTTATAAATCTTTGCATTAGAATTTTGAACCATGTAGTTTCCGTTCTTATCATCAACATTAACTATAGCAAAAGCATTTTTATTTAAGGAATCAAAAAATATTTTCTTAACATCCCTATAATCACTAAATGTTTTATGATAATCTAAATGATCATGAGAAAGGTTTGTAAAAACTCCTGCACTAAAGAATAATCCAGTGATTCTTTTTTGTTGGATAGAATGTGAAGAAACTTCCATAAAACAAAATTGTGTATTCAATTCTACCATTTTATGTAGAACCTTATTTATAGTCAGTGGATCTGGAGTTGTAAGATTAGAATTTATTTGCTTAGTATCTATTATGATTTTATTTGTAGAGATTAAACCAACTTTATAATCAAATAGTCCAAATAATTGAAACATTAAGTTAGCAGTAGTAGTTTTTCCGTTTGTTCCGGTAATTCCAATAAGTTTGATTTTTTTAGATGGGTTGTCATAATAATTTGAACAAATTAAGGCCAAAGATTCTCTTACATCCTTAACTTTTACGTAGGTTATTTCCTTGGATATATTTACAGGTAATTTTTTACATAAAATAACTTTAGCTCCTTTTTCAATAGCTTGTGTAATGAATTGATTACCATCTAAACGATTTCCATTTATTGCAACAAATAAATCGTTTTTAGAAATTTTCAAAGAATTGAATTCGATTTTATTGATATTAATATCTGTTGCCCCAATAACGGAATCTATACTTACCTTATACAATATGTCTTTTAAAAGTTTCATGATAACTCTACAATGATCTTTTTAATATTTGATTTTTTAATGATATCATATTTTTTTATGATCAATCCATTCCCTTTATGCTCAACGTAAAACCCTAAATTTTCTAGAATAGGTAAAACCTCTTTAAAGTTTTTTCCTTTAATGTTTTTAATTTCATTATTTTCTATTTCGATTTTTAATTGATTGAGATCTAATTTGCTTTTAGAAATATCTTGCCAAGTAAATTCTCCTTTAAATTGAGGAGTTA
>TARA_B110000438_G_scaffold267612_1_pt1 | contig 12263 bp, 8 predicted proteins | sample TARA_B110000438 | Tara Oceans TARA_B110000438 (sample SAMEA4398413) | marine metagenome | biome: Polar Biome; feature: [MES] marine water layer (ENVO:01000295) within the mesopelagic zone...; material: water (ENVO:00002006), including particulate matter (ENVO:01000060) such as...... | reverse complement strand
AAACGCTTATATATTCTTTTATTTGTAATAACACTATTAATATTAATAGGTTATTCTGTTGCCTCTAACTCAACAAAAATACCTAATATTGAAGGAATGGACTATTCTTTATGGAAATCTGATTTATATGGATGTAATTCTGATAGAGAAAATCTAATTAATTTGATTATATCAAATAAAGAAAAATTTCTTAGGTTTAATCAAAATCAAATGATTGATATACTTGGAAAACCAGAGAATCAAACACTATACAGTAGAGGTCAAACTTTTTTTTATTATTATATAAAATACCATCCATCATGTGGAGAAAAAAATGCCCTTTCTGATTCTGAACAAATAAAATTAGAAATACGATTTGATGCACTTAATAGATCTAAAGACATATATGTATATAATTTGTAAAATTAGTTTGTTATTATAAGTTGATAATTACCTTTGTAAAAAACTAAAACTTATGAAATTTGCACCTGGAGTTCTACACGGAGAAAAAGTAACACAATTACTAAACTATGCTAATGATAATAAATTTGCTCTACCTGCAGTAAATGTTGTAGGAACAAGTTCAGTAAATGCAGTCCTTCAGACCGCAAAAGAGCTAAACGCTCCTGTTATTATACAATTTTCTAATGGTGGTGGATCATTCTATGCTGGGAAACAACTAGATAATACAAATCAAAAATCTGCAATTTCCGGATGCGTCTCTGGTGCTTATCATGTGCATCTAATGGCAAAAGAATATGGAGTTCCTGTTATACTTCATACCGATCATTGTGCTAAAAAGCTTTTACCATGGATTGATGGGCTTCTTGAAGAAGGAGAAGAATTTTATAAAAAAGAAGGTCTCCCCCTCTATAGTTCTCATATGCTTGATCTTTCTGAAGAACCTATTGAAGAAAATTTAGATATATGTTGTGCTTATTTTGAGAGAATGAATAAAATAGGGATGACTATCGAAATAGAATTAGGAGTAACTGGTGGAGAAGAAGATGGGGTTGACAATACAGATATCGATGAATCTAAATTATATACTAAACCTGAAGAAGTAAATTATGCATATGAAAGATTAATTAATATAAGCCCTAATTTTACAATTGCAGCTGCTTTTGGTAATGTACACGGTGTATATAAGCCAGGTAATGTTAAATTAACACCAAAAATTTTAAAGAAATCACAAGAATATGTTGAGGATAGACACAAACTAGATCCAAATCCAATAAACTTTGTATTTCATGGAGGTTCAGGTTCATCCACAGAAGAAATTAGAGAAGCTATAGACTATGGAGCGGTAAAAATGAACCTTGATACAGATATGCAATGGGCATTTTGTAAGGGAGTAAATGATTATCATACTAAAAATCAAGCATATTTAAATACTCAAATTGGTAATCCAGAAGGAGATGATATCCCAAATAAAAAATATTATGATCCAAGAAAGTGGTTATTAGATGGTGAAAAATCAATGATTGAAAGGCTTAGAAAATCATTTACTGATCTGAACAACATCAACACAAATCTTCAGACCCTATAAATTGGTCTTGTAAGGCATGTTGGACCCCCTTCAGCCTTAATACATAGTTCACTTCCATTAAATGTATGTACAATACACCCAGCTCCCTCAAGGAGCCTCTTTGTATCATAAAAACCATCAACCATGACAAGGTTTCTTGGAGATAACGCTAAAACATTTAAACAAAGTCCATTACTAGATTTAAAATCTTTCTCTGAAGCCGATAAACATTTAAAACCTCTATCCATTAATAATTTCCATAAGCCACTAGGAAAAAGTTTCTTATAAACGAGAGCTAATTTTTCATCTAAGATTGATATAACAGACATTAGATGAAGACATGCACTAGGTCCTAAATAATAGGGTAAATCATACCCTAAAACCTCTATACCATAGGAATTAAGCATTTCATGTAATTGATCAATACCTTCTTGATTGGTTCTAAAACCTTTACCTACAACCAAGGTTTTTTTATCTATCCAAATACAATCACCTCCCTCCACTTTTCCAGGTGATTGGATTGAGCCAAGAATTGGGATATTAATTTCTTCATATAATTTTTTATGGAAATCTGTTTCTGGTACCCTTAACTTTTTACCCATGTTAAGAATTATAGCACCATAATCAGTCATTAGTGAAGGATCATGAGGAAATACACTATCATATAAATCTTCTGATGTTTTAAGGGTAATAATATCTGATCCATAAGAATTAATTATATCTATGAATTCATTGAAATTAGAATTTAATTTTTCTTGATTTAAGGAACCATCATAATGCCACTCATTAGTATCAGCTTTAGCCATATTAGGCTTAGGAGGGCATATAATGACACTTTTAAGGTCTGAATACATATTCTGACATCCTATATTAGGCATTGTCAAGAATTCCTTTTAAATCTGCTGGAGAATAATTTACTGACTTAAGAGTCTTTCTATCAGATGTCCTATAAACCAAATACATCCCATTTTTTTCCTCATAGAAGCAATCTGTCTGTTTATTTACCTTATAATGTTTAATTGTCTCTTCAGCTTCTTCAATACTTTTACATGCTTTACTCATATTCGATCTATGTACTTCATTAAATAACTTAACAAAGTTGTCACTCATTCCAAACTCATGAACTGCTCCAGATAATACATATTGTATATCACATAGAGCATCGGCAACCTCTACAAGATCATTCTCCTTAATAGCTTCCTGTAATTCCTTTAATTCTTCAGAAATCAATTCTACCCTTAGAGCACATCTTTTTTCATCAGGAATAATCGGATCTTGAAGTACTGGGTGATTAAATAATTTATGAAAATCAGCAGTCTGATTTAACGAATCAATTTTATCCATAATATATACATTTTATTTAGTCCATAGCAACTCCTCTGAGGCCTTGAACAAGAATTATAAATATAATAATAGGAATTACATATTTCATTAATAATCCCCACCATTTATTTATTTTAAGGCCTTTTGCTCCTTCGTTAGTTTCATCCATAAAGTTTGAAAAGCCCCAAATATAGGCTACATAAACAGATATTAATAAACCACCAACTGGTAGTAGTATTTTACCTGATATAAAGTCAAATAAACCAAAAAAACTAAAGCCTAATGGTTGAATATTTTGCCAAGCTCCAAAACCTAATACACATGGGACACAAAGTAAAAAGGTAACACTTACGGTTATCAAAACAGCTTTAATTCTAGAAATATTCATAGAATCCATTATCGTTGAAATAATAGCTTCCATTAATCCTATAATGGAAGTAAAACCAGCTATAAATACGAGAAAGAAAAATAATCCTCCAAAAAACATGCCAAAAGGAACTTCTTTAAATAATGAAGCCATTGTAACAAATAATAGTCCAGGACCTGAATTAGGTTCTATATTGAAAGCAAATAAAGCAGGGAAAATAATAAATCCTGCTAAAACAGCTATTGCAGTATCAAAAAATACTACCATACCTACACTTCCAGGAATATCACTTTTCTTGGGATCTAGATAACTACCAAAAACAAATCCTGCAGTAAGGGCAATACCTATAGAAAAGAAAATTTGTCCTAACGCTGATAGAATAACTTGAAAATTAATTTTAGAAAAATCAGGGCTTAAATACCATATAAGACCTTTTTCAGATCCTTCTAATGTATTTGATCCAATTGCTAGAAAAACAAACATAATCAAAAGTATTGGCATAAAAATCTTTGAAACAAGCTCTACTCCACCCTGTAAACCTCTTGCTGCAACAAAAGCGATAACTAATGAAACTACCCCACAATAAATTAATATGTTATAAGAATTTTGTTGTAATTCATTAAAATGGGACTGAATATTAGTTGAATCATAAGCAAAAGCTTCACCAGTAATATATTCTTTTAAATATATTGTTACCCAGGCCATAATCATAAGATAAAAGCCTAAAATAAGCAGTGTAGCAATAATTTCTACCCATCCTATAATATTCCAGAATGAATTTTTTCCAGCTATTTTTTGCATTCCTTTAAGAGGAGTTAGCTGTGCTTTTCTACCAAGGCTAATTTCTGCGGTTAAAAGAGGTACTCCAATTATGGCAGTAAGAATCAAATAAACAATCAAAAATGCACCACCACCACTTTCTCCAACAATATATGGAAACCGCCATATATTACCCATTCCAACAGCAAAACCAGCTGTTGCCATTATAAAACCGAATCGACTTCCCCAATTTTCTCTTTGCATAGTAAATATTTTTGGAATTGAATATAAATATTATTTATTCATTCTTTTATTCATATTTAATAAAATGATAAAAATAATTCTAGTATTTCTTGATTATTTATTTGAAAAAACAATTTTTTGTGATTTTATATATAATTAAATTATTAATTAATATAAGAATATATAACTTACTGATTTACTGTAATTTATATATTTATTTTTAGGTTTATCTAAATGTATATTAAACGCAAAAAACATAGTGAAATTAAAATTTTTAAAACTTCTTATCTATATTGAAAAAAAATAAAATGAAATAATGAATAAAAAAACATTAACCCCCTACTTAATTATATTTTTAATCTTTAGTTTTTCAAACACTCAAGCTCAGAATAATTTTTCTGACGAAGATCTTTATCAAAATCTAGAATGGAGTTTTGTTGGTCCATCTAGAGGTGGAAGATCAACAACGGTAAGTGGAGTAAACTCAAAACCCTATACTTTCTTTATGGGCACTACAGGTGGAGGCGTTTGGAAAACCACAGACGCTGGTATAAAATGGAAAAATATCTCTGATGGACAAATCACTGTAGGCTCAATAGGCGCTATTGCAGTAGCAGAATCTGATGAAAATATTATATATGTTGGTACTGGATCAGCTGACCCAAGAGGAAATATTTCAACTGGGAATGGAATGTATAAATCGATTGATTTTGGCGAGAAATGGACGTTTATTGGGCTTCCAAAAGCTGGATTAATTGGAAAAATTGAGATACACCCTAAAAATCCTGATATTGTATATGTAGCAGTTGTGGGTAATATTTTTGGTCATAATAGCGAAAGAGGTGTTTACAAAACTAAGGATGGTGGTAAGTCTTGGAATAAAATTCACTTTATCAGTGAAAAAACCGGAGCAAGAGATGTAGAAATGAATCCAAATAATCCAAGGGAACTTTTAGCGTCATTTTGGACGGTTCAAAGAAAACCTTGGGCATTAATTGACGGAAGTGATGAAGGAGGAGTTTTTATGTCAAAAGATGCTGGATCAAGTTGGAAACAACTCACAGAGGGGCTCCCTAAAGGATTAACTGGAAAAATTGAGGTAGAATATTCACCTGTTAACTCAAAACGCTTATTTGCTATGATACAAGCTAAAGAAGAAAGTGAAGGTGGTTTGTACAGATCTGATAATGGTGGAAAAAATTGGAAAAAAGTAAATAACGATAATAAACTCAGACAAAGAGGATGGTACTACTCTCATATAACAGCAGATCCTATTAATGAAAATATAATATATGCATCAAATACAGGTTTCTATAAGTCAATAGATGGTGGAAAAACTTTTGATAAAAGAATATCAACTCCTCATGGTGATAATCATGGAGTTTGGATTAACCCAAACAATAATCAAATTATGATTAATTGTAATGATGGAGGATCAAACGTTAGTCTAAACGGTGGAGAAACATGGTCTATTCAACTAAATCAACCTACACCAGAATTTTATAGACTAACAGTAGATAACCAATTTCCATTTAGAATGTATGCAGGACAACAAGACAACTCTACTATTGGAGTACCCAGCAGGAGTATGCCAGGTCTTACACCTTTTGAACATTGGTTTAATGCAGGTGGCACTGAATGCTCTGATATAGCTGTTCATCCAACTAATCCAAATATAATATACTCAACAGGCTATAGCGGTGAGTTTACATATAAAAACTTAGAAACTGGAGAAGAATACCAAAGAACGCCTTACGTTCACTTAACTGAAGGTACAAGGCAAGATGATTTAAATTATAGATTCCAATGGAACTACCCTGTCTTTGTTTCTAATTATAAAAATGATGATGTATATGTAGGATCAAATGTTGTTCACAGAACATCTGATAAAGGAGTATCATGGGAAATCATTAGCCCTGACCTAACAAGAAAATTATTTTTAGAAGATGAAGAAAAAGCAGAAATCCCTGGTGGCCCTATCCAAAATGATGCTACTGGAGTAGAAGTGTATTCTTCCATATTTGCACTTGAAGAATCTCCACATTCTGAAGGAGAGATTTGGGTAGGATCTGATGATGGTTTAATTCATATAACAAAAGATGGAGGAAAAACATGGACAAACATAACCCCATCTAAAATTATACCTTTTCAAGGAACAATTAACAAAATAGAATTATCATCCCATGCTCCAGGAAGAGCAATTGCAGCAGTCTATAACTATAGGAATAATGATTTTAAACCTTATATAATACTTACGGATGATTATGGTAAAAATTGGAAATTACTTACAGATGGGAAAAATGGAATTCCAAATAGTGAATTTGTAAGAAGCGTTGCTGAAGATCCTAAATTAAAAGGGTTAATTTATGCTGGAACAGAATTCAGCGCCTATGTTTCATTTAATAATGGAAATTCCTGGAAATCATTACAACTTAATCTACCAAATGTTCCAATTACTGATATGGAGGTCACTCAAAATGATTTAGCAATATCGACTCAAGGAAGGGGTTTCTGGATTTTAGATAAAATAAACGTTCTACATGAAGTAAATTCTGTAATAAGTAAATTAAATGAACCTCATCTTTTCAATCCAGAATTAGCTTACAGAACAAATGTAGGTGGAGGATGGAGAGGAGGTGGAGGTCCTGGTTTTGAAAATGATTTTTCATTTTATATTCCAAAAAATATAAATCTTGAAAATGTAAAACTTACTATTATAGATCCTAGTGGAAATATGGTTGTTGATTTAATGGAATCTGAAGATTATCTTTTTGATGTTGATATTGATTCAAATATCCTTAAATCTGGTATTCATACAGCTTATTGGGACTTAGAATATAAAGCTCCTAAAATACAAGAAGATTTTGTTTCTATGTACTATAGTGCAAGCAGATCATATGGACCAGAAGCAGTTCCAGGAACATATAAAATAGAATTATCAATTAATGAAAAAGTTCTTTCTGTTCCTTTAAAAGTAGTTATTGATCCAAGATGGGATATTTCTAATTCTGACCTTCAAAATCAGTTTGATAAAGCAAATCAAGTGATTGATTTAATTAATGAATCTCAATTAAAATTAAGCTCAATGAGACAGATCAGTAAGCAAGTCAAAAACTATATTGAACTAACTAAAGAAAAAGATTATCATAATGAACTTAAAGAGTTAGGAAATAAAGTGATAGATAAAATAATAAGTATTGAGTCTGAGTTGTATCAAAATAAAATAAAAACCTCTCAAGACGAAATCAACTATGCAAGAAAATGGACAAACCATATTACTCATCTCTATGATAGAATAACTACAGATATTCAAGGACCAAATGATGGAATGATGAAAAGAATAGATGAATTAACTAAAAATTATAATTCTATAATCTCACCCTATAGTAGTATTATAGAAAATGAATTAAATGCATTCACTTCCTTATTGAAAGATAAAGGTGTAGGAGGAATAATTATTGATTAGATTTAATTAGGTAAGCCTATAAACAATAAAAGGGCGATTATTCTTATCGAATTTTCGCCCTTTTCATTTAAAGAACACCGTAGTGCTTTCCAAACGTCAAGTTACAGTTAAAAGGTCCTTAAAGTTTCCGTTTAATAAATTAAATTTTCACTTTATGAGCTCGTTGTTTCTTTGTTTCTAAGTACCGTGGTACTCTTCAACCTTTCCACCACTCGCCGAAACTTGCGTTTCAACTTTTATATCTCTCACTTGATTATCAAGTTTTGTTCAAATAGTCCTTAAAGCTTCTTCTTAATAAATTAAGTTTTACACTTTGAGAGCTTGTAGCTTATTTGTATCTTAGTGCCGTAACACTTTTCAACCTTTCTGCTACTTGCCGAAACTTTCGTTTCAACTTTTTTCCCTCTGCTTGAGAATACTAAGTAAGATAATTTTTTATTATAGAACAAGATTAGTTGCTAGTAAGTTATACACAACTTTTCCACATACATATTAATATGTTATCCACAAAAAAGAATTAGTTTATAAACAATTCTTGTTATCAAATGGAATTTTAAAAAATAAAATAGGGATTTAGCTTTCTGTGAAACCTAGCATCTCAGCAAATAACTTCAAACTTTCTCTTAAATAAAGATCGTTTTTTATTTTTTTCAATAGAGATTCTTCTTCTATAGGAAAAATTTCTGTGATTTTTAGAGATGTATTTAACGAATTACTACTTGATGTACTTTCTTTTTTCTCAATCATTCTCTTATCATAATTCAATGTAACAGATGATTTAATCCTATTTTCTTTGGTCTTTGATATATATGATAAGTAATTAATAAATGAAGAATCAGAAACTAAATCTTTGTTAAACTTAACATTTATATAATCAACAAGTTTTTGTGATATAAACTCTTTATTATCATATGATATCTCTCTTATTTTATCCCATTTAAGAGCATTTTCTCTAGAATTCTCAGTAAATATTGATCTATCATAGATATTTGGAAATTCAATATCTGGTTTAACACCTATTTTTTGAGTACTCCCACCACTGATTCTATAATATTTGGCTAGAGTTAACTTGAGCTGTCCAAATTTTTCATTGCTTTTAGGAAAAAATCTTTCGAGACCTAATAAATTTTGTACTGTACCTTTACCAAAGGTGGACTCACCAACAATCAATCCTCTATTGTAATCTTGAAGAGCTCCAGAAAATATTTCTGATGATGAAGCGGTAAAAGAATTATTCAATACCAATAATGGACCATCATAATATGTTTTTTTATCAAAATCTTTTTCAACTTCTATCCTTCCATTTGCTGACTTTATTTGAACTACAGGACCAGAATCAACAAACAAACCAGTTAAATCAATCGCTTCCTGCAATGATCCTCCCCCATTATTTCTTAAGTCAATAATTATTCCATCAATAGATTTATCATTTAATGAATCAATACATTTTTTAACATCTCTAGTAACACTTTTATAATCTACAATTCCTTTCTGAGCATCCTCAAAATTCATATAAAAGCTAGGAATCTTTATGACTCCAAAATTATAATTTTTGTTATCAGAATTAAAAGGAACAATATCATAAGAAACATCTTCATCAACCACATTCACTTTATCTCTTACAAGCCTGATAGTATCTGGATAATCATCGAATTCTGACTCTCTTTTCATAACTAATAATCTTACTACAGAACCTTTAGGGCCTTTAATCTTTGTTACAACATCATCTAATCTCCACCCAATTATATCTTCGAACATTCCTTCATCACTCTGCGATACCCCTATTACTTTATCTCCTTTTTCTAATTCCCCATTTCTATAAGCAGGTCCTCCAGGCATAACTTCATATATGGAAGTATACTCAATATCCTGTTGTAGCCTTGCTCCTATTCCTTCAAAAGACTTACTCATGGCAATTTCAAATCTATCAGCGTTTACCGGTGAAAAATAATTTGTATGAGGATCATATAATTCAGTAAAAGAATTTATAAAAATCTCAAAAACATCTTCAGAATTAAATTGATTAATTGTTTTACTAAACCTCTTGTATCTCTTAGTTAACGTTTCTTGATTATCCTCCCACGACTTACCTAAAACCTTCATATTTAAGGCTGAATACTTAATTTTTTTTCTCCAATGATTATTTAATTCAGCTTCATTTAAAAACCAATCACTTTCTTTTCTATCATATACAAAATCCTCATCTATAGTAAAATTTGGTTCTTCTAATAGCAAATCAAAAATATATTCAATTCTCGCTTTGACTCTTTCATTATAAACAGTAAATATTTCATAAATAGGTTTTAGACTTCCATTATATATATAATTATCCATCTCATATTTATGCTGATTAAAAAAGTTAATATCTGCACTAAAAAAATATTCTTTATTTGGATCTAAACTCTTTATATAGTTATCTAATATTTTAACAGATAAAGAATCATCAAAAGTAATTTTCTTATAATGATACCTACTTAATAATTGATAAATCAATTTAGTTTGTTCAGTATGTTTTAATTCAGGATATAATAAGGAGTCAGTCTTAAGTATATTAATTGGAGCAGAATACGTACCATTGCTAGATAGAATTAATGTCAAGAAAAAAATAAAAATATAATTTTTCATATTTTAAATTGATTTAAACCATTAACGGGGATTTTTCCCTGAAATTCCTTAAAGTAAGATATAATTTTTTTCATGTCTTTATTAATATCTCCTGATGGATACATTTTTTCCCCAAAATGAACCAATCTTCTTTTAAAATCAAAACCAACTAAAAGTATTGGCACTTTAGCTTTTAACGCAATATAATAAAATCCTGTTCTAAGTTTATCAACTTTTTTTCTAGTTCCTTCAGGAGCTAATGTTAAAAAAAAACTCTTCTCTTTTTTAAAAATTTCAACAACACTATCAACAGAATTATTTTTTTTATTTCTTACTACAGGATAACCACCTAATTTTTTTAAAACATATCCAAATATTGGAATCTTAAACAATTCAGCTTTTCCAAGAAACTTGATTCTATCTTCCATTTTTAAAACTGATCGAGTAAATATCCCAACAAATAAATCATGCCATGATGTATGAGGAGCTACTATTGCAATAATTTTTTTATCATCAGGTATAACACCTTCAATTTTCCACCCCAGTAGATTTTGAAAAATAAATTTATTTATAATCCTAATCATTTTGTGAAACCCCCATCGAAGAAAACTTTTCTACCCTATTCATTATTCTTTTTTCAGGATCAATTTTTTCCAATTCTTCAATTTCCTTAAGTATTAATTTTTTTAATTTATTTGCAGCAAAATCTACATCATTATGTGCACCGCCAAGAGGCTCTTCAATTATACCATCAATTAAATTCATGTTTTTTAGATCACCAGAGGTTAGCTTTAAAGCTTCAGCTGCTTGCTCTTTATAATCCCAACTCCTCCATAAAATAGAAGAACATGACTCTGGAGAGATAACAGAATACCATGTATATTCCATCATAAATACTTTATCCCCTAAACCTATACCTAATGCTCCTCCAGAAGCTCCTTCGCCAATAACTATACATATAACTGGAACTTTAAGCATTGCCATTTCTCTAATATTTCTTGCTATTGCTTCTGCCTGACCACGTTCTTCAGCTTCCAGTCCAGGATATGCTCCAGGAGTATCTATTAAAGTAACAATAGGCTTATTAAACTTTTCAGCAATTTTCATGATTCTCAACGCCTTTCTATATCCATCAGGATTAGCCATTCCAAAATTTCTAAACTGTCGATCTTTAGTATTTCTCCCTTTTTGCTGTCCAATAATAACAATAGATTTACCACCTATCTCAGCAATTCCACCTACCATTGCTTTATCATCACGTGCCATTCGATCACCATGAAGTTCAATAAATTCGGTAGAAATCTTATAAATGTAATCTAAAAAGTAAGGTCTTTTAGGATGTCTTGAAAGCTGAACTTTTTGCCACCTTGTAAGATTTTTAAATATTTCTTTTTTAAGCTCTGTTATTTTTTCTTCTAATAAAAGTGCTTCAGAATCAAGGTTTTTACCATTTTTAGCTGCAATATCTTTCATTTGCAACAATTTTGATTCTAAATCTATGATAGGCTTTTCAAAGTCTAATGACATCTTTATAGAATTGGTTTATAAAACAAATTTAACGAAGAAATAATATGTATTTAACTATATAAAATTAAAAATTTAATTTTTTCTTTCATAAGTATTTATGAACTGATATGTTTGCAAAACAATTTCAACCGGGGTGGTAGTTCAGCTGGTTAGAATGCCTGCCTGTCACGCAGGAGGTCGCGGGTTCGAATCCCGTCCATCCCGCTTCTTTTACCAAATCATCGTATCCAAAGAATAGTCATCGTTTATCAAATTAATATTCAAAAAATATTAAAGAATTTGGTGCCTCTACAGGTACCACTAATAAATGATTTTTTTTTAATAAATTGTAGGTATGGAAAAGCTGTTATTTCTTTTAGTGTTTGTTCCGTTTGTTTTTGCTTGTGACTACTCTACATCAAGAATTGAAGGAAACAGCACTTTACTTGAGTTTCCTGCAGTCGTTAGTGGAGAGGAAAGTTCTACGA
>TARA_B110000438_G_scaffold303756_1_pt1 | contig 12275 bp, 9 predicted proteins | sample TARA_B110000438 | Tara Oceans TARA_B110000438 (sample SAMEA4398413) | marine metagenome | biome: Polar Biome; feature: [MES] marine water layer (ENVO:01000295) within the mesopelagic zone...; material: water (ENVO:00002006), including particulate matter (ENVO:01000060) such as...... | reverse complement strand
GAACAATTAGCCGAATTAACCCCTCGCGGTATTGACGTTTACTTTGAAAACACCGGCGGACCCATTCAACATCATGTATACCAAAGAATGAATGCGCATGGTCGCATTGCTGTTTGTGGCATGATCGCAGACTACTCGAAAGAAATACCTGATTTGGCTCCAAGTTGGATTAATATCATCAAAAAACGTCTGACTATACAAGGTTTTACTATGCCTGATCACTTTGGTGAAATTCCGGCGTTATTAGAAAAACTTACCCCTTATGTTATGCAAGGTAAAATCAAGCATCGTGCACACGTTTTACAAGGCCTTGAATCAGCAATAACAGGTTTGAACTTGTTCTTTACAGGTAAGAACAAAGGTAAGCTAATCGTTAAGCTTTAATCTGTTTAAAAGTTAATGCTGTAGCCGTTATGACTAAAATTAAGCCACAGCATTAACTTCAGAAATACTTCCAACAAACTTCTTTAACGTGATAACAAGTAAACTATCAATATTACATGCTTGGGTTATTAATTCTCAATGTACTCAAAAATGTAGTTATTGTTAACTTAGGTGATATTTATGAGCGAAATTAAAACCCATTACCGCAATTGTAATATCTGTGAAGCCATGTGCGGTTTGGAAATTAAGTATCAAGATAAAAATATAATTTCTATCAAAGGCGATAAAGATGACCCATTCAGTAAAGGTTATAATTGCCCCAAAGCTACAGCCTTGCAAGATTTTTACGAAGATAAAGACCGTTTAAAAACACCGATTAGACGAACTAAAACCGGTTGGGAAGATATTTCGTGGGAAGAAGCTTACACAGAAATAGCAGAAAAATTTAAAACCATTCAAGCAAAACATGGCAAAAACTCATTAGCCTTATATTTAGGAAACCCTAACGCTCATAATCTCGGTAATACATTGTTTTTAAAGCCTTTTATGAAGTCACTTGGTACTATTAATCGTTTTAGTTCGGCTTCAGCTGACCAAATGCCACATCATGTGGCTTCAAATTTTATGTTTGGCGCAGGTATGCTCATTCCTGTTCCAGATATTGACCGTACTGATTTTATGCTAATTATTGGTGGTAACCCTGTTGTTTCAAACGGGAGTATGATGACAGCTCCTAATGTAATCGGACGCTTAATGGCCATCCAAAAGCGTTCAGGTAAGGTGGTAGTGGTAGATCCTCGTCGAACCCATACCGCAAAAGTTGCTGATCAACATTTGTTTATTCGTCCGGAAAAAGATGCTTTATTACTTCTAGCACTGATCAATCGTGTTTTCGCGAAAAATGCCGTTAAATTACGCCACTTAGAAGAAATAATAGACGATATAGAGGGTTTTAAGACCATTTCAGAAGCATATTCAGCAGATGCCGTTGCTGAATTCGTAGGTATTTCCGCGCAAGACATTTATACCTTAGCAGACGAATTTATGTCGGCAAACTCAGCCGTTTGTTATAGCCGTATGGGAGCTTCAACACAAACCTTCGGCGGTTTATGTCAGTGGTTAACGAATGTGCTAAATATAATTACGGGTAATTTTGATCGAGCAGGCGGGTCGATGTTTCCTCAACCGGCTTTCGATCTATTAAGAAATTATAAAAAAGGTTTTAAAAGCTCCTTTGGACAATACCATTCACGAGTGAGAAAACTGCCATTTTTTAATGGTGAATTTCCTGTCGCCGCACTTGCAGAAGAAATCCAAACAGCGGGTGAAGGTCAAATTAAAAGTTTGATCACTGTGGCTGGTAATCCCGTACTTTCAAGCCCTAGTGGTCATAAGTTAGCCGAAGCATTTCAAGAACTAGATTATATGGTGTGTGTTGATATTTATTTAAACGAAACCACCAAATATGCCAATATTATTTTACCGGCAACTACAGGGGTTGAAAACGCTCACTATGACATTTTCTTTAATTCATTTTCTGTACGCAATACCGTAAAATATTCAGCGCCATTGTTTGAAAGAGAAGAGTACCAGCGTAACGATTATGAAATATTAAAAGAATTAACCATCAGAATGTCTGACGAAGAAGTACCAGCACATGTAAAAAGTTTGACACCTGAAATAATCTTAGACGTCGAGTTAAAAAAAGGTCCTTATGGCGAGCAAGGCTTTAGTTTACAAAAACTTATTGATAACCCTCACGGTATCGATATTGGCCCTTTAATGCCATGTGCGGCAGAGCGTATCAAAACATCTGATGGTAAAATAAACCTATTACCGCAACTTTATGTAGATGATTTAGTTAGGCTTAATGCCGTTATGTCACAACCTGCGCGAAATAAAAACTATCCCTTTGACTTAATTGGCCGTCGATTAGTTAAAAGTCACAATACGTGGACGCAAAACTCTGCTCGTTTAGTTAAAGGTAAGAATCCATGCACTTTAGAAATTCATCCTGATGATGCTCAGCAGTTAGGCGTTTCAAACGGCCAGTTAGTAAACGTGAGTTCAATATCAGGTGAAGTATTGATTAACGCGGTTATTACTGATGATGTGCAACGCGGTGTTGTTACTATGCCTCAAGGCTGGGGACATAATCAAAAAGGTACCAATATGTCGATAGCAGCGACTCAACCCGGTGTTAGTATTAATGACTTAACCGATGTTAATCGAGTTGATTTACTCACAGGTAATGCAGCATTCAATGGTACGCCTGTCGCTATTAAAGTGGCAACCTAAAGCTAGGCGTAACTCATTATATAGTGATATATAGCTTTAATATCATTCAAATATTTTACAGATGTCTAAACATTAAACGACATCATATTTATAGGTAAGCACATGTTTAAAAGTACAGAAAATTATATCGCATCTGACGAATTACGTTTAGCAGTAAATGCGGCCATTACCCTAGAAAAACCCTTGTTGATCAAAGGTGAGCCTGGAACGGGTAAAACTCAACTCGCAGAAGAGTTAGCAAAGTCATTAAACTGTAAACTATACCAATGGCACATTAAATCTACTACCAAAGCACAGCAAGGGCTTTACGAGTATGACGCAGTGTCGCGATTAAGAGATAGTCAACTAGGTGATGAAAAAGTAAATGACATTTCAAATTACATTGTTAAAGGTAAGCTTTGGCAAGCATTTGAAGAAGAGCAGCGCCCAATACTGTTAATTGATGAAATTGACAAAGCAGATATAGAGTTTCCAAACGACTTATTGCAAGAGCTTGATAAAATGGAGTTCTTTGTTTATGAAACTCAACAAGTAATTAAAGCAAAACAACGTCCCATTATTATTATTACCTCAAATAATGAAAAAGAACTGCCCGATGCTTTTTTACGTCGTTGTTTCTTTCATTACATTAAGTTTCCAACCAAAGTTGAAATGGAACAAATCATTGCTGTGCATCATCCTCATGTAAAACAAGATTTGTTAAAGCACACTTTAGAAGTGTTTTTTGATCTGAGAGATCTACAGGGGATTAAGAAAAAGCCTTCAACGTCAGAATTAATTGATTGGTTAAAGCTGTTAGTTGCCGACGATGTTGCACAAGACGTTTTAATAAATAAAAAGTCTGATGTTATTCCTTTGTTTGGTGCCTTACTTAAAAATGAGCAAGATGTTTCGTTACTTGAAAAACTTGCCTTTATTAGCCGAAGAAATAGGTAATAACGGTGTTTATAGATTTATTTCTGACGCTGAGAAAACACAAAGTACCAGTAAGCCTGCGTGAACTGCTCGATCTTATCGCTGTTTTAAAAAAGGGCGTTGTTTTTGCTGATGTAGAAGGGTTTTATCATTTAGCTAAAATAGTGATGGTTAAAGATGAAATACATTACGACAAATTCGATGGCGCATTTGCAGAATACTTTGACGGTGTTCAAAAAATCGATATTTTCGACCATGTTGTTCCAGAAGATTGGTTACGTAAAAAGTTTGAAAACCAACTTAGTCAAGCTGAAAAAGATGAGTTAAAGGCACTTGGTGGCCTAGACGAATTAATGAAAACCCTTAAAGAACGTCTTGCTGAGCAGGAAAAGAGGCATGAAGGTGGCAGCAAATGGGTAGGCACTGGCGGCAAATCACCATTTGGAGCTTATGGCTATAACCCTGAAGGTATTCGTGTTGGGCAAGACGGTAATCGAAATAACCGCGCCGTAAAAGTTTGGGATAAACGTGAATTTAAAAACTTTGATCAAGATAGAGAGCTAGGGACACGTAATATAAAGTTAGCCCTTAAAAAACTGAGAAAATTTGCTCGTACAGGCGCCAGTGAAAAGCTTGATATTAACACCACTATTCGGTCAACAGCGAAAAATGGTGGTTTGCTCGATGTGCATATGGAACCAGAGCGTCATAATTCGGTAAAAGTGTTAATGTTTTTTGATATTGGCGGCTCTATGGATGAATACATTCATACCTGTGAAGAATTATTCTCTGCCGCGCATACCGAATTTAAACATCTCGAATTTTTCTATTTTCATAACTGTGTTTACGAACGTTTATGGAAAGACAATAGTCGTCGAAGACATGATACCGTTGATTTAGATGAAATAATTAGAACCTTTGGTAGTGATTACAAAGTTATATTTGTCGGTGACGCAACAATGGGGCCTTATGAAATAGTTGCACCTGGTGGCAGTGTTGAGCATTGGAATGAAAAGCCTGGACTTGAATATATGCGCAAAATTTTAGCTCATTTCACTAAAGTTGCTTGGTTAAATCCTCAACCTGAAAATCAATGGGATTATTATCACTCTATCTCAATCATCAAAGATATTATTAGCGATAAAATGTTTCCTTTAACCGTTGATGGTATAGGTCGCGCCATTAAAGAAATTAGCTAAACTGCCGGTGATTACTTGAATAATATGACAACAAAAACTTAACGTATTAATCATAATAAGGTCTATGAGGTTTACATGAATTATCTGCGCACTGACGATAGCTGTTTTGACAAACTTGAAGCTTATAACTTTTTACCCAACTATTTGATGGTGGATGACACCGAAGGTGGGCAGCTAAGAGTCCACTTTATTGATGAAGGGCCTAAAGATGGTGCATTAATTCTATTAATGCATGGTGAACCTTCATGGAGTTACCTATACCGTAAAATGATTCCAGTTTTAGTGAGTGCAGGATTTCGGGTTATTGCACCCGACTTGATCGGCTTTGGTCGTTCAGATAAACCGACCCAATGTTCTGACTATACTTATAAACGCCACGTGGATTGGATGCACGCATTACTTAATCAATTACAATTGTCCAACATCACCTTGTTTTGTCAAGATTGGGGCGGATTGATAGGGTTACGTTTAGTTGCTGAACAAAGTGAGCGATTTAGTGGCGTTGTCGCTGCGAACACTATGCTACCCACAGGAGAGCATTCACCTGGAGAAGCATTCAGTCAATGGCAAAAATTTTCTCAAGAAGTTCCAGAATTTCCAGCGGGTAACATTATAAATAGCGGAACAACTTCAGTATTATCGGCTGAAATTATTGCCGCCTATGATGCTCCATATCCAGAAGAAAAATATAAAGCAGGGGCCCGACAGTTTCCTTTATTAGTGCCAACAAGTATTGATGATCCTGCAACACAAAGTAATTTGGCAGCATGGAAGATATTGAGACAATGGCATAAACCATTTTTAACCGCATTTAGTGATTCAGATCCGATCACGGCTGGTGGTGATAAAATAATGCAAAAGTTAATTCCGGGTACAAAAGGTCAAGCCCATACCACCATAGTCAACGCTGGACATTTTTTACAAGAAGATCAAGGCGAACAGTTAGCGCAAGTGGTGATTAAATTTATCAAAGATAACGGTAATAACTAATGGGTTAAATATAAAAAAAGTGAGCACGCTTTAGGCGCTCACTTTTTAATGGCGATAATTTTAAAACCAACTATAAAATCATTGTTAAATTAACGCTAATTCAGTAATACAACGCGGGTGTATAGCATTACAAACTCAGTTATAGAGCAATAACCATTGCTGAATCAAGTTCTATAGCGGCATCGAGTGCGGCTAAAATATCCTTTCTTTCTTTTAATTTAGTGCCATGATGCGCTTTCATATTCAAAGCTTGCATTTGAGTAGCAGCAGCTTTAGCTGTATCTAATAATTGTTCAGGTTCAACTAGCGTATCTAAAAATCCCGCTAAAACAGCTGTTTCTGGTGAAAATAATTCAGCATTGATTACAGAGCGAGTTAAGTAGTTGATTGGCATGCGGTTACGGGCTATTTCAATGCCAGCTTGATGCATTGTCATGCCGATAGCCACTTCATTCAAACCTATTTTAAATTTGCCCAAACTGCCAATACGGTAGTCACAGCTAAGTAATAAAAATGCGCCTTTCGCTATTGCATGCCCTGTACAAGCACCAATTATAGGAAAAGGAAAAGACAACATACGTCGAGATAAAGTAGAACCAGCAGTAACTAAAGCTACTGCTGATGCTGAACTTTCTTTCATTGTTTTTAAATCAAAGCCGCCAGAAAATATTCCTGGCTGACTTGTTAAGATAACCACTGCACCGGCAGTTTCTGCTTGATCTAACGCGTCATTTATTTCAGTAATTACTTGATGGGAAATAGCATTAACTTTGCCATTTTTAAGGGTAATTGTTGCTATGTTTTCACTAATGTCTAAATCGATTAATTCCACGGTGCTTCCTATTGTTTTCAGTTTCTTATTAATGACTTAATAAGAAAATAGTAAATGTTATTACATTCAAAATCATCTTACTATTGTCTGCAGATGTTTTGAATAATGCTAGCTTGATTATTGTTTTTATTGCTAATAAAGTTAATTTTTACTATTTTAAAATAGTAAGTCCATATTACCAAGGGCACAGAAACAATCACCAGCAAAATATGTGTTTTTATTAAAACTTTTAACTATAACAAGGATGTTAACCTTCATGTTTAGTTATTTAGCAAAACTGTACTGAGGTCTTTTTTATGAATATACAGTCATTGATAGTATGAAATTTAGACTAAATCTTCGCTTTATATATAAAATAACAAATAAATTTAAAAAATTGACACTTTAACCATGCTTTATTTTAATTTTTTAACTACTATTACTTTTATAAGTACCTGCTATATCGACATATTTATCAAAAAACTTTATTAACATTTAATAATGTCGTCAAAGTTAACCGGTAAAAATTATGACATTTTTAGATAAAGTTAATAGCTACAAATTAAACTGTGTTAATAGAGAGAAGTTATAAATGAAGCCGGCTAAAATTACAAATCAACTTGACATCGTTATGGTTTATCAAGAGCGAGATATTGTAGAGCCTGCAATTCAACAAATAACAGAATTAGGCTTGAACTTTAAAACTTATAAATTTAGCCCCGATAAACTAAATAGCTTAACCGCAATGAAACCTAAGGTTTTATTACTCTCATCAAATAACATCAAAAATACAATTGAATTTTATATCAATTATCTCGAAGAATATGAACAAAATATTGCGCCTCATAGTGCCATATTATTGATCAATAACCGCGAAACATTTCGAGCTTATTTGGCTTGCGAGAATGGTTTGTTTGACGACTATGCCATTATTAACCCGTTAAATGAACCTTACCGCTTAAAACTGGTTTTATTAAAAGAATTAAAACTAATAGAAAGCCGTAACAACGATAGCTTAAATCAACTGGTGAGTGATGGTGAAGACGAACTTGCCTCATGTATTGAGCATGGTGTAGCACTTAAAAAAACATTCATAGAAGGTGTTAATCAATGTGAAAAAGATATCTTGTCAGCTACGCAAACTGCCATTGAGGACAAAGAAGCTAAAGTAGTTTTACAAAATCTTGTCGGTTTATCACTAGACCAAATGAATGACACTGTTTCGAGTAAAATTCAGGGGATTTTAGATCAATTACTTGAGTTAAAAGATAATAATGAAGCGGTAAAAGCAAAGGTTATTCAAAACAACATTAAAGATTCTCTGTCTGAAAGGGTAAATACAGGCTTGTTAAGTGCTGAGGTACAAGATATAGAACACTTTCAACGTACTTGTTATAAGGTGCTTGTTGCTGAACCTTCTAATATGTTCACCCATGTTATTGATAAAATATTTTCTGATACAGTATTTAAGTATGTATTAGTTAACGATGGAAAAGCTGCCTTAGATGAGATAAATAACTTTAAACCCAACGTTGTACTTTTAGCTTATGACTTACCCACCTTAAACGGTATTGAAATTACAGAAATCATTCGCAAAGAAGGTAATCAAGTACCTATTATTGCCTATACTCAAGATCGCGATAGAGAAGTGATAAAACGTTGGTTTCCATTGGGTTTGAGCGGTTATTTAATAAAACCCTCTAAAAAAAGTGCCATATTAAAAAGTATCATTAAAGCGATAAAACTACCTAATGAAGTGCTGGAATATAAAGAAAAAGACAAAAAGGTGGTATTTAAATGGTTACCTAAATACCTTTTAGGTAATAAAGATATTGATGATAAACATGAAATGATATTTACCATGTTAAATGATTTTTATCATAAAGATGAGAAACAGTCTGCCATTATACTTGCTCAGCACTTAACTTCATATATCGACTTACAGCTAGAATCAGAAGAAAACTTATTAAAACAAATTAATTATCCAGACACTGAAAAGCATATAAAAGAGCATGAAGAATTAAAAGCTAATCTTATGGCTTTAATAAAGAAACTGGATCATTATACTGTTGAAATACAGCATAAAATCGCCATGTTTGTTTACAATTGGCTTACTCAACACATATTAAAATCTGATATGTTGTATAAAGATTATGCATTATCAATAGAAGACGAAAGTTTCAGTTGATTTAGATTAAATAAGTGCACAGCATGAGCAGTTTATGTTGTGTTACCATGCCTGCGCATTATAGTTCAGCCCAAGCTTGCTGCTTTTTGGTAGGCAGAGCGTTGTTTTACATTATCTAAATAGGCTTTGGTATAAGTTCTAGATTTTAGTAACCCTAGATTATCAGCCATTTCAAGCACAATTGTCATCATAATATCAGCAGCAGTAAAACAATCACCTGCAAAATATTGGCGTGTTGCTAAAGTACTTTCAATATAAGAAAAGTCTAGATTAATTTCCTTAGCGATATAGCCATCAAGAGGTTGTTTACCATCACGTGTTTCCATCGACATTAATAACGTGCTGATCACAGGTAAACTCAGTGATCCTTCAGCAAAATGAAGCCATTCTAGGTAATGGTAATACTCAGTTGTATTCATTTTGGGACGAAGGCTTTCATTGTTGGTTTGATTAAGCAAATATTCCATAATCGCTCCCGATTCACATAAAGTAATTTCGTTATCAACAATAATGGGAGCTTTAGCAAGCGGATGAACCAGTCGTAAACTCTCGGGAGCTAATCTTGTTAGCGGATCACGCACATGGTTAACCACGTTATATGGCATGCCAAGTTCTTCTAATAACCAAAGCACACGGGTTGAACGTGACTTATTTAGATGATGAATTGTTATCATAATAGTTCTCTTTAGCTTTCTTTATTTCTAGTTGATAAATACGACACTATAACGTAACTAATGTCGAAATTATCGCTATTTCAATTAATTAGGTTTGAGCTTGCGATGCGGGTAAGTTAACTTTAGCGCGTAAAAATCTCACTAATACACCTGCGGTAAACAACATCACCAAAGTATAAATAGCAGGGGTAAACGACATTTTATAATTCGCTAATAATGTTAACGCCATAAACATTGATAATGTACTGTTTTGTAGTCCTACCTCAATAGTCACTGAGGTGGTTTGTGCGGCATTTAAACCAAACCAGCGGCTTGAATAGTAGCCTAACGCCATTGTTGAAATATTTAATATAAGAGAAACTGGCCCTGTAGCAATAAAAGCCGATACAACAATATCTTGTTGCACATAAGTTAAAAATATAATCAACAAGGTTAAAAACAAAATACCAAATCTCGACACTAATACTTGGCTACTATCAGCAAAGCGAGGTGCAAAATATTTAATTAACATGCCAATAGCAATAGGCACAATGGTTAAGCCCATTAAACTGATAATAGTAGGTATTAAGGGGAGCTGAAACTCGCTACCTTCACCCATAAAGTGCACAAGCGATAAATTTAATACAACTGGAATGGTAAAAACGGTGATTAAGCTTGCCACCGCGGTCATGGTAACAGAAAGTGCAACATCGCCTTTTGCGATATGCGAAAACATGTTTGAGGTAGTACCGCCAGGGCAAAGCACTAACAACATAACACCAACCGCATATTCAGGCTCTAATGGCATAATATTAGCAAGTGTAAAGCCAATAATGGGGAGTAATATTAATTGATTAAGTAAGCCAACCGATACTGCTTTGGGGTATTTTAAGATACGTTTAAAATCATTTGGTACGAGCGATAATCCCATACCCATCATAATCAAAAATATACATATTGGAACCACTTGAGTATTAACTAATGTGACTAATTCTGTACCTTGCATATTCATCTCCATTGGAGGCTATTGAACGTTCTTGGTTAAATTTATGTCGAAATAACAGCGCTTTACTTTTGTTGGCTTAACTATCAAACCTGTTACCGGCAAAGTTATTTTGTATAAATTGCTTTTGATTGCATTCTTCTAGCTATATTTACTTTCCTATAAACACAAAATAACGAACTTATTGCTATCTTGCTTTATACATAAAACACATAACGCCTCAATGAATTTATCAAGGCTTTGTATATATTTATTAGTGAATCTAATGACTTTACTTCGTTATTTAATAAAATTGCTTAAGAGTTAAAAATTAAGCGTAGATAAAATCTTCAATCGCGCGATTAATCTCAGTATATTTTTCATGCATCAACCAATGGCTGGCATCTTGAAAACGCTTAATCGTGCAGTTAGGCACATATTGCTCAAGGTCGTCTAGATTCTCTACAACAAAGGCTTCGTCTTGTTCTCCCCATAATATTAAGGTGGGAACATGCACTCGAATATTGGGTATTTTCATCTCACTAACTTGCTTTACTTGCTCGTTTGAATTTTTTTCGTTTTTTGAAGCAAGTTGAGGCATAGCACGGTAGTACTGAAGCATGCCATTAATAACCCCTGTTTGTTGCCAAGCATTAATATACAAGGTTTTAGTGTTGTTATTTAATACCGAAGAACCATCAGAAAAAGTCATTTTTTTACACAAGTACTGATAATTATGTTGTTGAAGTAAATCTATAGCATTAAGGTCAATTAATTGATGAATATAGTCACTTTTACTGCGTTGTAGGGGATTGTTGATCATTTCACGAGTGAAAGTACTTGGATGCGCCGCATTTAAAATGACTAGCTTATTAATATATTGAGGATAGAACGCGGCTAAGGGCCAAGCAATAGCGCCGCCCCAATCATGTGCGACTAAGATTACCTTTTGGTTTTGGCTTACCGCTGCGATAAATTTACTGATAAATGAAATTAAGTGTGGAACCTGATAAAAATTAACATCATCGGGTTTATCACTTAAGTTATAACCGGGTAGATCAGGAGCAACAACACGATAGTTATTTGAAAAATAGCTGAGTTGATGTTGCCATGCTTGCCAATACTCGGGAAAACCATGAAGAAAAACCAATGTAGCAACGGTATTGGTATTTTCATTTGCGCATGGTTCGGCGCTAACATAATGTATGTTAACACCTTCAATATCTATGTAGTGGCTTGTTAGCGGCATCGTTTGCATCAATGTTAGCTAAAAAATTCAACGGCATTAGCCACACTTTCTCGTTCGGTGCGAGTAGCGTTAACTGCGGCGCTTTCGTCTGCGTAACCAAACGACATACCAAATAAAATTCCACGCTGTTCAGGCAGGTTAAGTGCTTTTTTAACGGGGTCTGGAAATTGTCCCAAAGCGCCTTGCATACAAGATGAAATGCCGTGTTCAGCTAAGATTAACGATAAAGATTGTGCGTAAATGCCTAAGTCAACAGCGCCCATTATGTCTAGGTACTTGTCCATAGTAAAAAATGCTACATGCGGCGCATCAAAAAATTGCCAGTTACGTATCATTGCCATTTGTCGTGCTTTTTTATCTTCACGCGCTACACCAATTGCAGAATACAATGCGTTAGCCGAACCGAACTGTCGTTCTCGGTGAATACCTTCATATTTAGGTAACCAGTTAAAATCAGGGTTTGGCGCTGCACCTTGCATAATTGTCGCAACTAAATCATTTTTCAGTTGCTCTTTTTTCTCGCCTGAAACAACACAAGTCTGCCAAGGCTGTACATTACAGTTTGATGGTGCTTGTTGTGCTTGTTTAAAAATTGCTTCAAGTAAT
>TARA_B110000438_G_scaffold81586_1_pt1 | contig 12285 bp, 15 predicted proteins | sample TARA_B110000438 | Tara Oceans TARA_B110000438 (sample SAMEA4398413) | marine metagenome | biome: Polar Biome; feature: [MES] marine water layer (ENVO:01000295) within the mesopelagic zone...; material: water (ENVO:00002006), including particulate matter (ENVO:01000060) such as...... | reverse complement strand
AACTGGAACTCTGGGATTTTGAATTAATTGATTGTCAGGTTTCTAGTGATCACTTATTTACACTCGGCGCTTTCGAAATACCCAGAACTGAATTCCTTGAAAAAATAAGTGCGTCTGTGCAGCAGGAGCTTCATGAAGCTAATAACGAAGAAAAGCGCAACAGCCAGAGCATAATAGGAAACTGGTCGCAACGAATCGATCGAGTAAAGCTGCAGCATGAATACTAACTCTAAAATAATTAGCTCAATAAGATTGTTTCGCACTTCATCACACCCTTGCAGTTATAAAGAAAATCAACGAGCGGCTACAGTGTTTGTGGATCCAGATTTGGCGATCGACAAGTCGATAAATAGCAAATTAAGTGATTTAGGCTATCGCCGCAGTGGCGCTCATCTGTATCGTCCCGATTGTGATTTCTGCAGCGCCTGTATTTCCTGTCGCGTGCCTGTCGACTTTTATCAGTTTAAGCGCTCTCAACAGAGAATATTAACTAATAATAAGGATTTGAATGTTGTTGAGAGAAATGATCTCACTTGTGATGAGTCTTTTTCATTATATGAACGTTATATCAACATGCGACATGCTGATGGAGACATGTACCCAGCCACACCAGAGCAATTCGAAGCCTTTATAAAAACTAAAACAGTCGATACACGCTTCTACCTGTTTTATCGAGATACCAAACTGTTGGCTGTCAGTGTTACTGACGTTTTGGAACAGGGTCTATCAGCTGTATATACCTTTTTCGACCCAGCCGAACCCAAAAGATCCTTGGGAATTCATGCAGTTCTTCACCAAATCAACAAAGCAAAAGAATTCGGCCTTCCTTATCTATTCCTCGGTTATTGGATAAAAAACTGCCAAAAAATGGAATACAAAAGCCTCTTCCGACCAATGGAAATGCTGGTAGATGGAAACTGGATATTAGTTAAATAGATTGCTTATTTTTGACCCGCTTCGCTTTGCTTCTCGGCCTAAATTCCGGCACAATGCGGCCGCTGTATAAAGATAGAGGATTCTTATGGCCAAAGAAGATCAAATTGAAATGGAGGGAGAGGTTGTTGATACCCTTCCTAATACGATGTTTCGCGTAAAGCTAGAGAACGGGCACGTTGTTACAGCTCATATCTCTGGGAAAATGCGGAAAAACTATATACGGATATTGACCGGAGATCAGGTTAGGGTAGAGCTTACCCCCTATGATTTAACCAAAGGCAGAATCACTTACCGCGCTAGATAAGCCGCTCAATCTCTCAGGACGTAATAGCTGAAAAAATGAGCTAGCTCTTAGCCTTGCTTAATTCCTTTCTCTCTTGCCTCTTTCGCTTTGTTATTTCGAGTTTAATGTCCTTGTCAACAGCCGTGACGAATACCTCACCACCATTGTCAGCAAGCTTTCCAAACAGAATATCCTCAGCTAGCGCCTTTTTTAGTTTTTCTTGAATCAGGCGAGCCATGGGCCTCGCGCCCATAGATTCACTGTAGCCGTGTTCAACGAACCAATCTACTGCACTTTCGTCAACATGTATTTGAACATTCTTGTCATCAAGCTGAACTTGGAGATTAACTAGAAATTTATCAATCACTGTACGGATTGTTTCTGGGGTCAAAGACCCAAATTGCACAATAGCATCTAAACGATTTCTAAATTCAGGTGTAAATGCTTTCTTGATAATTTCCATGCCATCGACACTATGATCTTGTTCCGTAAACCCTATTGAAGCTCGAGACATTTCCTGCGCTCCAGCGTTAGTAGTCATTACAAGGATCACATTACGAAAATCTGCTTTACGCCCATTATTGTCAGTTAGTGTTCCGTGATCCATAACCTGCAAGAGCAAATTAAAAACATCTGGATGTGCTTTTTCTATTTCATCCAATAACAATACACAGTGAGGGGTCTTTGTAACCGCTTCCGTCATTAAGCCACCCTGATCGAAACCAACGTAACCTGGAGGGGCTCCAATCAATCGTGATACCGTATGACGTTCCATATATTCAGACATGTCAAACCGCACTAACTCTATGCCCATAATTTTCGCGAGTTGACGACTGACCTCTGTCTTACCAACACCTGTTGGGCCGGAAAACAAGAAGGATCCAATAGGTTGTTCGCCCTCATTTAGGCCTGCTCTGGAAAGTTTAATGGCAGTAGCAAGAGTATCGATCGCTTTGTCTTGGCCAAAGACAACCATTCTTAAATTAACACCTAGATTCTTCAGTGCATCGATGTCAGAGTTTGAAACATGCTTTGGCGGAATTTTCGCAATAGTCGCTACGACTCTCTCTATGTCTGTCACTTGAAGTAGTTTTTTACGTTTGCTCGCAGGCTGCAATCTTTGAAAGGCGCCAGCTTCGTCGATAACGTCGATTGCTTTGTCGGGCATATAACGATCATTAATATAGCGATCCGCCAACTCTGAGGCAGCTTTTAAGGAGCGATCGCTATAGCGCAAATCATGATGCTCCTCAAAACGCGATTTAAGTCCTTTCAAAATTCGGTAAGTGGTATCGACATCAGGTTCATTAACATCGATTTTTTGAAATCGTCGAGATAAAGCACGATCTTTTTCAAAGATGCCTCTGTATTCTTGATAAGTTGTAGAGCCAATGCAGCGCAAATGACCCGAAGTAAGTACGGGCTTTAATAAATTCGAGGCATCCATCACACCTCCAGATGCAGCTCCAGCGCCTATTATTGTGTGAATCTCATCGATAAAAAGAATTGCATTCTCATTTTTCTTTAGTTGCCCCAATAATGCCTTGAAGCGCTTTTCAAAATCACCGCGATATTTTGTCCCAGCTAAGAGAGCTCCTAGGTCTAGCGAATAAATAACGCTGCCTTTCAAGACTTCTGGGACATTGTCTTCAACGATCAGCTTTGCTAAGCCTTCAGCTACTGCTGTCTTACCAACACCAGATTCGCCTACAAGCAATGGGTTATTTTTTCGCCTACGAGAAAGAACTTGTACTACACGAATAACCTCATCTTCCCTGCCAATCAGCGGATCTATGCGCCCACACTCTGCCTCTGAATTGAGATTTGTTGCAAAACTATCCAAAGGGTTGGCTGGAGAATCAGCAACTGATTCGTCTTCTTGCTGATCAGTGGAAGAATCATCATTGTCCATATGACCAGGAATTTTTGAAATGCCGTGAGTAATAAAGTTAACGACATCAATCCTCGAAACGTCTTGTTGTTTCAGGAAATAGACTGCCTGGCTTTCTTGTTCACTAAATATAGCGACTAAAACATTTGCACCGGTAACTTCTCGTTTGCCCGATGATTGCACATGGAATACTGCACGTTGCAACACACGCTGAAATCCCAATGTTGGCTGCGTCTCGCGGGTAGTTTCAGATTCAGGTATTAGCGGAGTTGTGGTATCAACAAATTCTGCTAACTCATCACGCAATTGACCTAAATCACAATCACAGGAAAGTAGCACATTGGAGGCTACTTCGTTATCAAGTAACGCCAATAAAAGATGTTCTACGGTCATGAACTCATGCCGCTTCTTACGCGCACTTTTAAACGCGTAATTTAATGTTGCTTCTAGATCTTTGCTAAGCATATGTCGCCCTAGATATTAGAAAACTTTGATCCTTACTTTTTAAATCTTAACCTTAACCAGTTTTTTCTTACAGAAAACCTATCTGTCCACTTCGACAGAGCAAAGAAGAGGCTGCTCACACTCTCTCGAGTAATCGTTCACCTGTACAGATTTAGTTTCGGCAACGTCCTTACTGAAAACACCGCATACGCCCTTTCCTTCTGTATGAACCTTTAGCATTACTTGGGTTGCTTTCTCTACATTCAAGTCAAAAAAGGAGCGCAGCACCTCGACGACAAAGTCCATAGGGGTGTAGTCATCATTAATAAGAACCACCTTGTAAAGCGGTGGCTGTTTTAGTTTAGGCTTTTCAGTTGTCGCCGCAAAACCAGTGTTCTGATCATCGTCCCCATCACCTTGAGAAGCACTAGGGCGCGCGGGTAATTTCGTCATCTTTACGTTTAGTCCATGCTTGTTGTTCATAACCATTGAAAACCAAAAAATCAGATTTTAGTGTCACTGCGGACAGTAATATTTTGCGTCAGTTTCAATGCTATGAAAAGCCTTTTATCTAGGATAGAGCTTCCGATACGCACTCGCATTATTATACTGGTAAATAGGACCATTTCTGTGGATTTCAAGTACATACAATAGCTCTAAAGCATCTAAAAGCAGACAGGAGACTTTGACATTAATAGATTGATGGTGTATAGCATCGGATAGTGGTGCGTCCACACTCAAAATATTAAAAAATAATAATAAGAAGTACGGAGTGATTCCAATGAGTACCGGGCAAGTAAAGTGGTTCAATAATGCTAAGGGATTTGGTTTTATTTTACCTGATGACGGTGGTGATGATTTATTCGCTCACTATTCTTCAATCGGAATGGAAGGATACAAAACCCTTAAGGCCGGACAATTAGTGTCATTTGATACAGTTCAAGGACCAAAAGGTTTACATGCTGCTAATATTCAATCTCTTCCCGAACAACCCCAAGAAAAAGCAGATGATGCCGAAGAGGCTGAAGAGCAAGCCGTGGACCCTCCAATAGATGAAGAAACGACTGCTGACTCCGAATAAGGACTAAAGCTTTAGGCAAATTGGCACCAGATTCTTAAACGATTTTAATTCACGAACTAGGTACGTGAGGCTGGCGGATGGCTGTTAGTCAAAGCAGTTTTATGGCGTAGAAGTAATGTCCAAGTTGCTACTTTTTAACAAACCGTTCGGCGTGCTCTCCCAATTTACTGGAGAAGGAGATCAAAAAAACCTTTCCAGTTATATTTTTCAGAAAAAATTTTATGCAGCCGGCAGATTAGATAAGGATTCCGAAGGACTACTGCTACTGACCAATGATGGCAAACTACAGCAAAGGATCGCTGATCCCGCCTTTAATACTGGTAAAACCTACATAGCTCAAGTTGATGGACTAATTACTGATGCTGCTATCGACAAACTTCAGAGTGGTATAAAACTCAAGGACGGAATAACTCGACCTGCCCAAGCTAGCAAAATCGATGAGCCCGCCACTCTCTGGGAGCGAGAGCCTCCTATTCGATTTCGTGCAAATATTCCTACTAGCTGGTTAAAAATCACACTTTATGAGGGGAAAAATCGACAGGTGAGGCGCATGACCGCCGCCGTTGGATTTCCTACGTTACGCTTAGTCCGAATTGCAATCGGCTCTTGGGACCTTAATGACCTAGAACCAGGTCATTACCTAGAGTGCGAAGTTTAGCGATCTCGCCAACTGTCCAAGGCGTCTGTATCCGAAACCCTACTTTCAACCCATTCGCTATTTAGCTTTGAACTTTGCTTTTTCCAAAACGGAGCTTCGCTTTTTAAGTGATCCATAATAAATTGAGCTGCGTCAAACGCGTTTTGCCGATGCGTACTAGAAGTGCCTAAAAATACGATTTGATCTGAGGGTTTAAGCTCGCCGATTCGATGTATAATCCGAGTCCCGAGTAATGGCCATTTGTCATTTGCTTTACCGATAATTGATTGCAGGCTTTTTTCGGTCATTCCAGGATAATGTTCCAAATATAACGACTTGATAGGTTCGGCACTTTTATTATCGAGGCTATAGATTTCTCGAACAAGCCCGGTAAAGATGACAATCGCACCAGCATCCCCTGCTTTTATTTTCAGCAGCTCATATTCAGCACCAACATCAAAATCTTCTTCTTGTATGCTAATCATTATGGATTCGAATAGTTTGTTTGGAAGCTCATAGAGTTAGCTCTACTAGCCTCCTGTCATTGGCGGAAAGAAAGCTACTTCATCATCGTCAGAAAGCTTGTAATTTAGGTCTACGATAACCGTTTGATTTACTGCTACCATTATTTTTTTACTGGAATCCATAACGGATTTAAATGAAGGGTTTATAATTTTCAGATGCCGAATCAGGTCTTCGATGCTCGAAACCCCTTCAGGCAGCTTAAGTTGCTCTTCTGATTGATCGAGCCGTTCTCGAACACTTGCGAAATAGTGGATTCTAATCATAGCCATAGCACCTATACGACTTTCTTATAATGACCGCTGCGGCCACCTTGCTTTTCTAGCAAGCTGATATCGCAAATAGTCATTTCTTTATCAACTGCTTTGCACATATCGTAGATAGTTAAAGCAGACACTGACACAGCCGTTAGTGCTTCCATCTCAACACCCGTAGGACCGTTAACTTTGCAGGTGGCCTCAATGATTACTCGACTATTATCGCTGTCAAGGTTCATGACAACCTCCACTGAAGTCAGCATCAGCGGATGGCAGAGCGGAATAAGTTGCGAGCAATTCTTAGCTGCCTGAATACCAGCAATTCTCGCTACGGAGAGGACATCTCCTTTTTTGTGGCCACCTTCAGCAATGAGCCTAAGGGTATCAGATGCCATAGTGACTTCGCCTTTCGCGATGGCAACCCTTTGCGTAGATGTCTTCTCTCCGACATCAACCATCATCGCATTTCCATAGTTGTCTAAGTGCGTTAATTTACTCATGGGCTGATTATCCACTGTTACTGCCTCTGGCTAAAGTCGTCAATATACAATACAACTTAGCTAATGCTTTTATAATATTGCTCAAAAAACCAATTAATGATTAGAATCGCTTTTTTTTAGAATTTGATAGCGATGACTGAAGCGCTACCCACGCCTTTAACCAGCGTGACCTATAAAGATAATCACTTTCTCCTCATGAGAGAGAAACCTGCTGGAAAAATCATATATAATCAGCCTGTTGGCCATCTTGAGCCCGCTGGATATTTGATTGCTGAAGCAGAGAGAGCCCCTAGAAGAAACAGGCCGAAGGGTCAAAGACAACTACTTTCTTGGCATTTACCAATACACCTCGCCACATGACGAAATCAATTATGTGCGACATTGTTTCGTTGCCAAGCCGATCGCTGAAATTGAAATCTCTGTGATTGATAGTGACATTCTAGATGTCTACTGGCTATCTCTTAAAGAAATAGCCTCACTCAGCTCCGAATTAAGAAGCCCAATGGCACTCAAAGTGTTGCATAATTTTATTAGAGCAAATTTTATCCCCACCAATAATTCGAAGAGACAATGGCGACGACAACTTTACCCAAATCTCGCACTCCAGTTATCGTAGGCATGTCCGGTGGTGTTGATTCTTCAGTTGCTGCTTATTTGCTGAAGCAGCAAGGCTATGAGGTGGAAGGCCTATTTATGAAGAACTGGGAAGAGGATGATGGAAACGAATATTGTACTGCAAAAGAAGACCTTGCTGATGCACAGTCTGTTTGTAATAGCCTCAACATCCCTCTCCACACTGCGAATTTTGCTGCAGAGTATTGGGATAATGTTTTCCAACACTTTCTAGATGAATATAAGTCCGGCCGAACACCCAATCCAGATGTACTTTGTAACCGTGAAATCAAATTCAAGGCGTTTTTAGAATACGCCACTGAATTAGGTGCCGAGCAAATCGCAACGGGCCATTACGTTCGAAAATTGGAAGCAGCGGGAGAGACCGTTTTGTTGAAAGGCTCTGATAGCAACAAAGATCAAAGCTATTTCCTTTGCGAGGTTAGCGAGGCTTGCATTCATAAAAGTTTATTTCCTATAGGTGAGCTCCCTAAAGCAAAGGTTAGAAAGATAGCTTCTAACTTAAATCTACGGACACATGACAAAAAAGACAGCACTGGAATATGTTTTATTGGTGAAAGAAAATTTAAAGATTTCTTAGAACAATACTTGCCCGCAAAGCCTGGGTCCATTCAAAATGCAGAAGGAGAAACCTTAGGGACTCACGCTGGACTCATGTTTTACACGTACGGCCAACGCCAAGGCTTAGGTATCGGCGGAGTAAAAAATAAAGCGGATGCGCCCTGGTACGTTGTGAATAAGGACCTGGCTCAGAATATACTAATCGTCGCACAGGGTAATGAAAATGAAGACCTATACTCTACTAAGTTGATCGCTAGTATGCCTTCGTGGATCAATAAAAATGTGCCACTTTTGCCTCTTAGCTGCACCGCTAAAATACGATATCGTCAATCGGACCAGCACTGCCAAGTGAACCTATTTTCAGAAACACAGGTTGAAGTAATTTTTGATCAACCTCAAAGGGCAGTCACTCCCGGACAATACATTGTGTTTTACCACGATGACCGTTGCTTGGGAGGCGCAATCATTGAACTATTCTTTTGAAAGATTCAATCAGTGGGAGAGTCAAAATATAGCTTTAGCCGCTGTTGCTCAGTGCGCTTCGCTAGCAAATAGTCTCGCTATAAATGGTACGGTACCTAACATCGAGTTGATTACGTCAATTGAGCCATTATTGGTATTTGATTCCAGCTCAATTAACGATATTTATCCTAGGATAACAGACCTAGGTTTAGGGCTGCGCATAATACAAAAGACTTTTAGTAATCGGCAGGACCAAGAAGACCCAAACGTAGTTCGTCATACTCTCGGTTTATTATCACTTCGTAATAAATTAATAGCTAACCAACAAATGCAAACCAGAATAAGGGAAGGCCTGCAAGAGATAGCTGAAATTTCTGAGCTTAATGACATTAAAGAGCACAAAAGCGAAATGAGTTATCTACAACAAGATCGCCTTTTCGAGCATCTAGCAGCACTCTACCAGGATACAATTAGCAAGTTGCCGTACCGTATTAAGATCCATGGCAAGAGAGAAAACCTAGAAAACGAACGAGTAGCAAACCGAATTAGAGCTCTGTTATTAGGAGGTATACGTTCCGCTGTTTTATGGTACCAACTTGGTGGACGCCGCTGGCGCCTTGTCTTCTATCGCAAGCGAGTACATGAAACAGCTGGTAATATCCGCCGTAAGTTATTAACTGCAGTCTAGAAACGTTAACTATTTCAGTCCAATCAGGAATTACATATGCCTAATTTGCAGTCCAACCCTCTTTCAGCACTCTCCCCACTGGATGGTCGTTATAAGGCTAAATGTGAGGGATTGACTCCGTATTTTAGTGAATATGGGCTTATGCGCTACCGAGTATTGGTGGAAGTCAAGTGGCTACAGAAATTGGCTGCGTCTAAATCGATTAAAGAACTAGATGAAATTGATGCTGATGGTATTCAAGTCTTAAACAGCATATATGAAGACTTCTCTCTTGATCATGCTCAAAGAATCAAGGAGATTGAAAAGAAAACCAACCATGATGTTAAAGCCGTAGAATATTTCATCAAAGAAAAGCTAGGAGATAAAAAGTCACTCGAATCACATCTGGAATTTGTCCATTTCGCGTGCACATCTGAAGACATTAATAATCTCGCGTATGGACTAATGCTGAAAGAAGGTCGTGACCTAGTCATGTTACCGGTGATGCAAGAAATCATTCAACAACTCGCTAACTTAGCAAAAGAATACTCTGACCAACCTTTATTGTCTCGCACCCATGGGCAACCCGCTTCTCCAACAACTGTCGGTAAAGAATTGGCTAATGTCGTATATCGTTTGCGCCGCCAGCTCAAGCAGATTGAGAGCCAAAGTATTCTAGGCAAAATCAATGGTGCGGTTGGTAATTTTAACGCACACCTATGCGCCTACCCTGACGCCGACTGGCCAGGCTTGGCACAGGAATTTGTCACTGAGTTAGGGTTAGACTGGAACCCCTACACAACCCAAATTGAACCCCATGATTACATTGGAGAAATTCTTGATGCTTTTTCAAGATTCAATACCGTCCTCATAGATTTTAATAGAGATATCTGGGGATACATCTCTCTTAGCTTTTTCAAACAAAAAACTATTGCTGGAGAAATTGGTTCTTCCACCATGCCCCACAAGGTGAACCCTATCGACTTCGAAAACTCTGAAGGAAATTTAGGGTTAGCTAACGCGCTTTTAGAACATCTTTCGAGCAAGCTACCTATTTCTCGTTGGCAAAGAGATTTGACCGACTCCACGGTTTTAAGAAATCTAGGCACTGGGTTTGCATATAGTCTTATTGCTTATAACTCAGCATTAAGAGGGATCAGCAAATTAGAATTAAACGCAGAAGCCATAGATCAGGACATCGACAATTGCTGGGAAATACTCGCTGAGCCGATTCAAACCGTTATGCGCCGCCACCGAATTGCAAGGCCTTACGAAAAGCTCAAAGAACTAACCAGGGGAAAGACTATTGACCAAAAGTTGATTCAAGACTTTATTTCTAGTTTGGATATCCCTTCATCGGCAAAACAACAATTATTAGAACTTAGACCAAGAACTTATTTAGGTAACGCGGTCGATCAGGCTGCTAGTGTTTGAGCCAGGCAAAGCTCAATGCGAGCTTCAATGTTTCTAAATTTCTTGCCCAGGACTGGCAGAAGCGACCACGACTGTTACCGCAGCTCGTTAAATTCGATGACCCCTTATCGGCTGAAGAACTGGCCGGACTAGCTTGTGAAGAAGAGATAGAAAGTCGCTTAGTCCTCGGCGAGCGTGACTGGACTCTCCGGCACGGCCCATTTCAGGAATCAGACTTTACTTCATTAGCTGAGAATAATTGGAGTTTGCTGGTCCAGTCTGTGGACATTTACATTAATGCATTTAAAGAATTACAAAACCTTTTTACATTCATCCCAAAGTGGAGACTCGAGGATGTCATGGTATCGTTTGCCGTCCCTGGAGGAGGCGTTGGTCCACACTTTGATTATTATGATGTTTTCCTTGTGCAAGGAAGCGGTCAGCGACGATGGCGAATAGGGGAAAAGTGTCAAAGCAACGCAAAATTGCAGAACAATTCAGGACTAGCCCTACTAAATTCTTTTAATACTCAGCAAGAGATAATTCTCAGTGCTGGCGACGTACTATATATACCTCCGCAATTTGCTCACTGGGGCGAGGCAATAAGCGACAGCTTTTGCTACTCCATTGGCTTTCGAGCACCTTCCACAGCAGACATGCTGGAAGGCTATTCGGAAGGCCTAATCGGAAGAGCAAACCCTGCCGAGCGCTTCACAAATGAGCTCGGAAGTAGCTCAAATGATTCAGCTGAAATCACCATTAAAGACCTAAACAAAGCCTATTCACTGCTTCAACAAAAAATAACAGACCAGTTAGCATTCAATAAATGGTTTGGCGCCTATATGACTTTGCCAAAAAACCCTGATCTATTTTGTGAGCTTGATGAGGTGCCTAAATATTTGGAACTGCAAGCAGCGCTAACAGCTAATCGGACCTTAATGGAGATAAACTCTGCTTCGCGCATGGCGTATGCCAATCTGTCGCAACAGCAGACCCTGCTCTTTTTTGTGGATGGCCGTGTTTACGTATTGTCACCTTCCAATCTTAATGTTGTATCTACAATATGTAATCTAAAAGGGTCATTTAAAAAAATATTTTTGAATTTACAAAATAATGATGAACTAGTCTATGTTGCAATGGACATGCTCAGAGAAGGTTCTTTATTACTCAGCGATCCTATTTAATAGCAGCTTTACTAAACAACTCCCCATTCGCCCCTCTACCCACTTACTTTCAGACTCCCTATAAAACTAATCGACGATTGCTTGCTTTGATAAATTCTAGGCGCAACTCGTCGTAGCTGCTTACCGATGGAAATTGAGGAAACTCTGCAACCACTTTGTCTGGAGCCCGAAACAGGATACCTGCATCAGCTTCAGAGAGCATCGTTGTATCGTTATATGAGTCCCCAGCAGCAATTACCCGAAAATTAAGACCATGAAATGCTATGACACACTGTCTTTTTGGGTCTTTTTGCCGCAACTTGTAATCAACGATCGCTCCGCTCTCGTCTGCAACCAAACGATGGCAGAATAAAGTGGGAAAGCTTAGCTGACGCATTAATGGCTGTGAAAACTCATAAAAAGTATCTGATAATATGATCAGCTGAAAATGCTCTTTCAACCACTCTATGAAGTCTAGAGCCCCTTCCAGAGGCGTCATGGTTGAAATCACTTCTTGAATGTCGGGGAGACCCAGCCGATGTTCCTTAAGAAGCCTCAACCGCTGCTGCATAAGCTCGTCATAATCAGGAATATCACGGGTAGTGGCTCGGAGAGAATCGATCCCAGTTTTTTCGGCGAATCCAATCCAGATTTCTGGAATTAATACACCTTCTAAATCAAGACAAGCTAGCTCCATTGTTTTTACTACTCCTCTAAATGAGCCGTGGGCATAAAAGAAAACGCCAATTTATCAGAACACACTGGCCCCTCATAGTACTGACATTGTGCATCAAGAAGATGCCTCACTATAAGATTAAAAAGATCCCTTAAATTT
>TARA_B110000438_G_scaffold303592_1_pt1 | contig 12301 bp, 11 predicted proteins | sample TARA_B110000438 | Tara Oceans TARA_B110000438 (sample SAMEA4398413) | marine metagenome | biome: Polar Biome; feature: [MES] marine water layer (ENVO:01000295) within the mesopelagic zone...; material: water (ENVO:00002006), including particulate matter (ENVO:01000060) such... | reverse complement strand
GGTACTTGACCGAAGTCATACTCACTCCACTTTAATTCTTTGCTCATCTATCCATGCCTGCCAAAATTGCTGTACTATATCCCAATTATCTATATCATCCATATCATAAAAACCTATATAATTTTCTAACTCTTGTTTGAATGATTCCCATTTATAAATTGTATCCATCCAGAAGCAATGCTTTCTATCACCCATATCAAATAAAATCTTATTAGGTTCATACACTGTTGGTCTTCTTGCTATTGACTTGTCATATTCATTATCCCACCAAGCTATACTATTCTTATCTCCACCTGTAACACTAGACTTCATTAACCAATTCTTTTGTGCTAACTTTAGATAACGTATATCATTAGCAGTTACAAAGGTTACATGACCTTTACCACAATTCATAACCTTATCTATTGTCATTTGACTTGATTCAATATAATGTGTACCATGTATAAGTCCTTCACCTAATTCCGTTTGTGCTTGCCCCCTCCAATCGATAAAGCTTACAAACTTATCATCATGATATAATGCATCATAAAATCCTTTATAGTGATGAGCTGTTTTATTCTTTTCATAAAATTCAGGGTGAGCAGGTTTATATTCCCATTTACCAGGAGTTAATAAGCACATGAGACATGTTCGAATCATATCACCACCCATTCCAGGTGCCCATGCAAGAACTAAGTCTACTGCCATTGTGCTGCGAATGGGTCAAATGCTTTATTACATTTGAGAGCACAAACCTTTAATCGGTCTGGACCTTGTTCCCATGCTTGCTCTATTGAATTAAAAAATGTATCGACTATCTCTTCTATTGGTGTCACTATAGCATTGATACTGAACTGATCTATGTGTTCCCATATCTGTGCTTCACCAGGTCTCTGCCACCATTTATACATCTGGCCTGCTGTCCAACAACAAGGGAATACATAACCCTCTGCTGAAATATATATTTCTTTCTTCTTAATACATTTTGGATCTATGTCAGCCACATCCAGATAAGAATCCATACTACCAAACTTGGCAGATATCTGGTCAAACTGCGTACTTGCTTTGTTCTTAAAGCGTTCCATAGTAGGTGGCTCCAAGAGTTGGGTGTGTTGCTCATGTCTATCCTTTGATTGGTGTGAATCTTTTTTAGTAAGAGTAGCACTTGATATATATCGACCCGACTTCTTCACACTAAAAGTCGTTACGCCAAGTGTCTCAGACCAGAGTCTGGCCTCATCTATTTGATGTTCATTATGTTTGAACACTAAGAATTCCCATTTAGCAATTCCACCTGCATCACAAAATGCAGCCATGTTCTCTTCTACCTTATCCCAACTTACACCTTGTCTATATAGGTGGTTAGTATCTTCTAGACCATCAACAGAGAACGTTACATGATCTATAGTCTTTGCTAACTTTGCCCACCAGTCAGGTGTTCGTGCACCGCCATTTGTATTCATGGCAATTCTTATTTTAGGATTAACTTCCTTTAACCATTGACATATCTCTAATGCTTCAGGTGCCATCATCGGATCGCCATGGTTACCACACATATAAAGATTATCAAGCTGACGTACGAACTCTTCAGGCATCATGATCTTACAATCCATTAATGATAGGTCAGCGTTGGTTAAATACTTATTATCTTTACCGCCGTTTACATTCCTATCACACATTGGACATCTAGCCTGACACTTCTGTGTTGGCTCTAGATGAACTTGTCTGATGTCTTTATAGTCGTACATTACTTAAATGCTGGCCAATCTTTCATACTATGTTTTGGATCGTAATGATATACAGCACTCGTAGCCCATTCTTTTTCTATACACCACCAACACCAATGGCAAGGCTTTGAAAATTTAGGAGTACCTCTCATACTAATATGACCTTCACATGAATTAGTTAATTCACCTAATGATACTAACTGGCCATACTTCTTATAGAATGCAAGTACTACACGTTTATCTAAGCAAGCAAATGGATAGTGTTGAATATGATATTCGTTATGATCTCTCGCTGCCTGTTCCTGCTCTACATCATTTGTTCCAAAATGTACAAGCGAACCATCTTCTTCCCAATGCAGCCCAGCCTTCTCGAAGAAGTCTATATTGTTATGTTCTATCTGTTCACCATCAACTGTTTCCCACTTGGCAATTGTATCTTCATCTCTCATTGTAGCACGTCTGCCCCAAGCATGTTCCCATATATATTTACCTAATTCTTCTGGTGGATTAAGTGTCACACCATTATACGTAGCTACAGTTCCGCCATCACTTTGCGCTAACTCATAGCTTGTTGCCCATTGTAGTTTTGTGCCTTGATCAATATAATCATTTCCAGGTGTGACAGCAACTTTATGTACTCCAAATTTAACATTAGGAAATTCTTTTTTAACATATTCAATTACTTTTTTCGCATGAACATGCTGCCATGGTCTCTCTTCATGGATACATGTATAGGCATGAAGTGTTGTATCTAGATTGTTCTCATTAATGTGATGAGCTAGCATCCAAAATAGAATAGATGAATCCATTCCTCCTGACATACCGACTAACGCATGGTCATAACCTAAGTTTAATTTTATATTCCACTCATCAACTACTTCATCTTTATTGTATATTATACTTTTATCATTTATTATCATTAGCAAAATCTCTCACTTTCAGGTAAATTTAAATTAGAGCACCTATTGGTGCATACTTTTAGCTTCGGATTAATAGGATCATCATAGTTATTATCAAAGCTTTCATACAAATCTTCTACAAAAAATGGGTGAGTTATAATATCTTGGAAGCTATGTTCATATATATTATTCCAGCCATCATCATAAAACTGTGTCATTGTTTCCCATCCATCTCTATCACCACTATTTAATCTGGTTCTAAATTGATACGCTGAGTTATGCCAACAGCATCTCCATACAGATCCATCATGACTTACTTGGTAATTACCACCAGGAGTATCTGTTGCCCACTTACATACAATACCAGCTTTCTCTTTAGCAGCGTTCATGTTTTGTTTAGGAGATTTACGAGGATCTATCTTAATATCTTGTATTAATGATTGAGCTCGTTGTATATTTTCTTTAATATCATCAGGATCAGCTCTATCTATTTCACCATCATTAAGATCTCCTAAGGCTTGGCCTTGCTTTTCAGTTAATGCCATTAACGTTGCTTGTTGTTCTACCCTATGCACACGTGTTCTTCTAAACTCAGCAAAACCATATTCCTTTGCTAACTCCATACCACGCTCTTCTAATGCTTCGTTGAAGTCAAATGGTATCATCTTCCATACAGCATAACCACCACCAGCTATATAGGCTTTAGCATTACGAATGATTGTATCGAAATTTGTTTTAACTCTATACTTATTTTGTGATTCATTATCAACACCGTCTAAATCCCAAAATACTAAATGACCTCTCTCCATTCGTGGTAAGTCACCAAAATAGTTTGGATCATGTGGCTGATTTTCATTTAGTATCTTTCCTAATTCAAACCAAAACTTTTCTGTTTGATATGAACCATTAGTAGATATAGCAACGATTTGCATTTGTGGTTTAGACACAACATGTCTTATCATATCTAAAAAGTCTGGATGCAATGGTGAATCACCGAAGCCGCCATCATAACTTACCCATGTTAACTCTTCACCTGCCTCATCTATTAATCTATTGTGAGCTTCGAGAGTCATGTTCACGTTCTTAGGAACACCTTTAGTGTAACCTACTTCACCAGTGGTTGGGTTAATAACATTCTTACGAATACAACCAGGGCATTGAGCCTGGCAATTAGAGGTTACTTCAATAGTTAATTGCATATATAATCCCAGATTTTAGGAGCCATATCTTGGCATGATTTATCGTATAATAGATCTTGAGTCTTTACTAATCCTTTAAAGCAAGGTTCAATCTCGCCTTCAGACTGAGTCAATCGTATAGCAAACTCTTTAGTAAACTCATTCACTTCTAATGTTGACATAATTTTACTTTTAACATCTTCTTCAAGGTTAATAATATCTAATGCTTTAGGCCAATGCACAAATGTTGTTCTTATATTTGATTTAGTTTTAATAGAATTTTGTAATTCAGTTAGATCATTATATATTTCATTCATATAAAAGGCGTGGTATGCACTTGTTGTACATACAAATAAAAATGTATTTACTAGTGGTGCAATCTCTTTAATATTATTTATAACGTTATTATAATCTCCGCCAGTCCTGAAGTAATCAAATAGATCTCCAGTACCATCCATAGAACACGTAATGTTAACTGCTTTAAAGTGAGGTAGATAATCTGCTATACTATATTTCTTATGATGTAGTATACTCATGTTAGTATTAAAGACTAGTGTTATATTCTTAGCAAAGCCGCCATCAATTAATCTCTGCAATGTCTTATACATTTCTATTTGATACATAGGCTCACCGCCAGAGAATTCAATTTGCTCTACCGTCTTCATATGATTATCAAAGAGATCATCCATCACTTGATCTGTCGGTATAACAATCTTATTATTACCTGCCATTGATATATGATTGAATTCATATTTAGTTTTTAATTCGTTCTCTATCTCAGGGAATTGATGACCTAGTTTTTCAAATGAAGAGTTAGATGCTGAGTCACAATGTCTACAATTATAATTACATGCTCTAGACATTTTTAATTGTAAATCTTTTATTACAGCTGTATCACTATCATAATCTATAGGAGTGAATACTTTATTTAGACGATTGGTATCAGCTTCTTCCTCTAATGATCTCGTTCTATATGATGATAAACCTTCTGACTCTTGACGTTTACAATCAATACAACCTTTAGGCCACTGATCATTACGTAGTTGTCTTCTAACAGATACAAAGTCTGAGTTATTTATTACTTGAGATGGAGTCTTATCATCACCTGAGTTATCCCAGTAATTAGCATAATTTTTAAACCTATAACAGGGAGCATAACCTCCCTTCTTAAAGTCTAAGTGTGACCACGCCATTCTACATTTCATTTAATATATCCATAATTTCTGGGTTAGCATCTTTAAATTTAATAGTGGATTCATCATCCAGTATTTCCATATTCTCTAAGAAGTGTTGCACATCACTTATTGATTCTCTATATGGCATCTTCATAGAATCATTAATCCATTCACTCTCAGTCAACCATTGCATTCTTTTCTCAAGAGGTATAATATCTATTCGCATATACGCAGGCTCATGAAGCAATGCATGACTCCATTTAACCTTATCCTGTAAATCATTCATACAATATTTATCAAGCTCTGCTAATCTATTTATATTCTGTACAGAGATCGTTGTATGGAGTTGTACACTGTACTTCTTTATCATCTGTTTAATATTCTTATCAACAGTTTCAAATGGAACTTTCATTCTCATTGCAGTTCCTAAATCTCCAATAGCATCAACAGATACTTGGAACATAACAGACTTAAATTTAGAAAACATATCATCTGATGGCATTAAACTTCCATTAGTAACAACTATAAGTTTAACATCTTCATGTAATAAACTAAGAAACCAAGGTAAGCTTTTAGAATATAGTGGTTCGCCACCTACTATTGTTACTTCTTTTAAGTGAGATAGATCTGTGTTATTAAGAACACGCTTGATATTATCTTGATAGTTACGTGGGTTTTTAATTGCAGTATACATACCTTCATTATCTGGCATATTTAATATTTGTAATTCTTCTAATACTGAACTGCCGTTCCATTTAGAACTTTGACTTGGTCCACAAGATCTACACATCATATTACATGTAAAGTCTAATGAGATTTCTAAATGTTCTATATGCTTATCTTCTTTTTTTATCTTTTCATTCCAAGTTTGTCTTAAAGAATATGCCCCTGATTCTTCTTCACGAATACATGTACGACATTTAGAACTGCCATCATATTCAGATGGTTCTGAATCATATTTGTTCCACCGATCTGTACCATGTGCTTCATGTAATGAATCTAAATCATATATACTAAACCATTCATCTTCCGGCCAAAGATTAAACTGGCAACATGGAGCTATCAAACCTTTTTGGCTTACTGTAACGGATGCTTGTGGAGCTAAGCATGTTTCTAATTCAAACATCAAAGTCCTCTATTGTTTCATAATATTGATTGTGTTGATATGTCTTGTCATGTTCTAATAATAATGTTTCTAGCTCAGGACAATAGTCACCTAACTCAGAATCATAATAGTCATCAATAGCATGAAGCTTTAACATAGCTAACCCCCATGTCTTCCATGGTTTATATTTAATCTGATTCTCAGCAAACATCTTACGAGCAAGATCTATTCTATGATTGTTCTGTGTTCCCCACTGTTCTAGTATCCAATCTTTATACCAGTTAGGAACAACGTATGGAGAGTATTCACCTGTAGTAACAAAGTTAAATGATACACTCCACTCAGGATAATTATTCTCCCAGTATTTCATATCATTGGCAAGGCCAGATAGATTAAGAATAGTATACGTAGAATGTACATGTTTTTTAACCATGTTATTTAGAACTGAATGATACCAGAGATATGTGTCTAATGTCTCTTGCCATCCAGGTGATCCCCAACGTTGATATGTATTATATTCATTACAACCATCAAGAGAACATGTAAGTATTATCCAACCAAATTGATTTAACTTATCAATCATAGCTTGATCTAATCTCTTTGTACTATTCGTTACAATCTCTAATGTTACATTCTTTACTTCAGAATGTTCTAATAAGAAATCTATCAGCTTAGGAAAGTTAGGTGAGAAGAATGGTTCACCACCAAGAATTTTAATATGTTCTAATGCATGCCAATCTATATCAAGACCTTTAAGGAATTCAATTCTTTGTTTAGGTATCTTCTGTGGATTTCTACCTCTAAGATTGTGCACCTCTATTAGATACTTGTCTCTATCATGTAGTTTACTTGAGAATAAAGAATCACACATCTTACATTGTAGGTTGCATAGGTTATCTAGGGATAACTCTACTGATCTTAATACATCAAAGTCTTCTGTTAACTCAGCATTTTCTAAATCAAATTCTTTATTGGCTGTCCACTTCATAGACTTGTCACCTTGTTGGTAACATAATGAACACTGATCTACTTCATTACCTGCAAGCATTTCTTTACGTAGCCACCTGAATTTATCTTTAATATCTTCAATTTGATCTTCAGATTTAACTTCGTCTTCCCTACCTACTTTGAATCTACAGCAAGGCCTCAAAGTATTTTTCATACTCACTGTTGTATGTACCCAAGGTAACATACATACTACACCATTATCCTTCATGAGTAAACTTCATGGTCAACTGGAATTGTCATGGTTGCATGTTTTGGTGCTGTAGTCATTATATCCTCAAATCTTTCATCTAAATCTAATATGTTTTCATCCCTTCGCTTATCCAATTCTTTTGTTATCTTTGCAAATTGTTCATGACAAAACGGATCATACTTTGAATTTTCCATTATACTTATAGCCATAGTAGCAGCTGATGTACGGTTAATATTATGTGGAACTTTCTCAACATCAATCCATTTCTTTAACCAAGCTATTTGATAATCTAAATATTCTTTTGGTATTGCATTTATGCTATGTGATAATGGCAAATGAACTACACTAAAAAATGTTTGTATTTCAAAATCCATTAACTCATCCCACCATGTATCTAATATAGGAAAGTTAATTGCAGTAACTGCAAAGTTTATATGAGTGTCACCCCTGTATGCTTTATATTTCCATAGATTAGTTTTGATCTTATCCCAACTAACACCCGCCCTTTGATATTCTGCTACAGGACCACAGCCATCTATTGACAAATCAAGCTCTAAGGTATCTAATCTATCTAATGAACGAAACCATTTATCAGATCCGTTGGAACAATTAGTAGTTATACCAACATGGCAATCTACATCTTTAATATGGTCAATAAACTTTCTTACTTCTAAATCAACTGAAGGCTCACCACCTAGAATCATAATTTTCTTTAACTTTGTGAAATCAATATCAAGTACATCAGATGTATCTAATCTTGGAATATCATGTGGTGGATCTAAATATACATTTGATCCCCACTTAATATCTTCTTCTTCCCAAAGAGATGATGAATGTGAACCACACATTCTACATTTCATATTACATTTATTTCCAGCCCTAAAATCTAACCTTACATATCCACCATCAATATCATATTTTTCAAACTTCTGTCTTCTCGACCCGCCCAGTTTTTCAATCTTTTCATTATGAATACATTCTATACATGCAGGATTCATATCATCATTATACATAGTATCTTTAAATTCTTTTAAGTAATCTGATTCAAGATATTCTGTATGAGTACCAAAGAACTGTCCGCCTTTCCATTCACAACATGGCTTGCAACCTTCAGTTCCTACATAAGATAATCCAACCCATGGAGCCTTACAATAAGGTTTAGTGCGCATCGAACATTTCTATATACTCAGGAACAATTTCTCTTACATCTTGTCCTCGAATCTTATCAAGCTTGTTTGTTATATCAATGAATCCTTGTAGGTGATCTTTTTCATAAGACTCAGACTGCATAAATCTTATCGTGCTATCACACACTTCATGAAAATGTCTCTTGACATTATCTGAATAGTTAGTACTATCAACCCAATCTTTATATAATTCATAGTGATCTTCAATATCATCTTTAAGATGCTGAGGTAATACTTTAATATTATAGTACTTAGGTGAGTGACACATATGCTGAGTGATAGTCGGTCTCATACCATCGATAGGATTATATCTATCTAACTCACTCTCTTCTAATTTCCATTTCATAAACTCTGGCATATGATATACATTATAAGGTGTAACAGTAAATGTAAACCAACACTTCAGATTAATATCTCTATTGTCATTAAGCTTTTTCATTTGACCATACACAGATGTCCATTTAGCTGGTGTACGTTGGTAATCAAATACCTTACCGAATCCATCTACAGATGCACCTACCCTTATCTGTTTAAACTCTGCCCATAGCTTTAAGTATTTAGGTGTTACGTTTGTTAAGTTAGAGTTGTATTCTATCTCAATGTTATGTGCTTTACCACCATCAACTAATAGCTGTAAACTCTTTTCATGCTCAGCAATAATCAACGGTTCACCACCAACAATATAAAGTTTCTTTGCATCATGTGCATACTTCTCAAAGTTATCCCAGTAGATTGGAGCATCTTTAAACCAATCGTATTGATCAGTAATCCATTTACCTCTTTCATTTTGATGTAGTTCTATACGAGTATGTGTATCTTTGTATGATGTTACCTTACCATCAGTAAGTTTAATAAAGTCTGGGTACCACATATGTGAATCAGTTGGTCCACACATTCTGCATTTAAGATTACAGAAATTACCATAACGTATATCAATGAATTCTATTAGTTGTTTATCTACATCAAGAGTACCATCTTCCTGAGTGATTGGAATAGCTGTATCTAATTTTATTTCCCAATCATTATTCTCATATTGACGACGAGACGGTATACCGTTTATCTCTTCTTGTCTACAACGTTCACACTCAGGATTCCATTCACCTTTAAGCATGTCTGCACGAACATCTTTTAATATCTGTGCATTACGTGCTTCATTAAAATCATGCTTACCAGCGTTATATGTTTCACCTTCCTCGTTCTTCATTATACCACGTTGTGGTGAATACGAGTTTGTATTACAACAGATCCGCATATCACCGTTATTTCGTAGGTTAATTGAGTTCCAAGGAAGTGGACAGAAGGTATCTTTAGCTTTAGTTTCCATATAAATATATTATAAGTTAATCAATACTATTATTTATATGCTTTATAAAAATGTTCAAATAGATTTACCAAAGACTGGCAACATACTATTATGGGTATCAGGTGGACTTGACTCAGCTCTTGGCTTATACGTTGTATGCAAACATATCAAAGAGAATAAACTTAAGAATAAGATTGTGGTTGCTACATGGCAAAGAGATAAGAACGATAACCCAGGTAAGAAGAAGCAAGCAGCTAAAGACTGGAATGTTACACATGCTAAAAAAGTTATAGCATGGGTTGAGAAAGAATTAAAATTAACTAAGACTTGTATTACCCACGTTGTTGTACCTACTCCACCTAAAACAGGTTTAAAGATTGAAGAGCAACATTGGGTTGCAGTATTTGATGATAACAAGAAGAAACATAAATTAAAATCAATGTTTGGATTTGTTACAAGAAATCCACCAAGATCTGTTATGAAAGAGCATGGTATGTATACTGATGAGAGGCCAAAGTATAGAGATGGTGCACATAGAAAACAATCTCACTCGCCATGGCAGAATATGGATAAACAATTCATAGCACGTTGTTTTGAAAGTGAAGGTTTAATGAAAGGCTTATATCCTTTAACAAGATCTTGTGAAGGTCAGGCAAATAAGACAAAGAACTTTACTAAGCCATGTGAAAAATGTTGGTGGTGTTTAGAGAAGTACTGGGCTTTTAAACAGTATTAATCACTAACGGAAAATCTTCATGAGGTGAATGGTAATCTTGTAAGAAAGATAACTCTGGAAAGATCTCATCAAAGTTCTGTCCTCTTTCTTCTGCAACACGATAACACCATTCAGCAGTCTCAGGTAATCGTACTGACCAATCCTCTGCATTCATAAATGATGCAATACCTTTCAATCTGTTTATAGTATAATCATTTTCCATAAAGGCTTCTTTGTTTGGAGCTCCAGACAGTGCCCAGTTCTCCTCCAGCCATGGATAGAAGGCCTCATATTTCTCAGTAACCTTCTTCTTAAAGTCCAGTGGTAATGCCTTACAGTTTAATTGAGGTGGCCAATATGCCAAATGGTTATCAATCATTCCTCCACCCTGAGGCCATTGGTTTAATAGTTTCCACTTGTTCTCTAACTTCCATTTAACGAAGTCTGGTATAGACCATATGTTTAGTAGTTGTATAGTATAAGCTGTTGTAAGCCTAAGGTTTCCATGAGGATATTCATCTAGCTCCCTCATTTTTAAAGTGAGATGATCGAATGTTGCTGGATATCTTATATAAGCAAGCCTCTCTCCCATATCATCAATAGAGAAATGAAATATAACTTCCTTGAAATGCTTCCATAGATCAAAGAGCTCAGGCTCCCACTCCATTCCGTTTGAATTATATCTCACTTCAATCTCGCTTGCATAACCATCATCAATGATTTGTTGCAATAATAAGTAATGTTCTTTCATGACAAGTGGTTCACCACCTGCCCAGTATAATTGTTTTAGCTTAGGTATCTGTTCATAGAGTTCATCAAAGAACATAGGATTCTTTTTATGCCATGCATAACTACCACCTACGAAGGCAAGCTTACCTGTTTCCTTCTCCCAACGCATTGTTTTTTCTAGGTTATCGTTCTTTAATTTTTTATGTATCTTTTTATGTTCAACAATCCAACCCGAAGAATCATTAGGTGAACACATGACACATGCTAACTGACACTTACTCCCTAAACGAAGATCCACGTATCGGATTTGTGGTGGCACCTGGCCAGTCTCTGGATCGTATCCTTCTAATACAGACTCTATACCGAGTTTCTTAATCCACTTATCGGTCTCCCACATCCTCTTAGATCTATGTCCAGCATCTTCTTCTTTATAACACTTAATACAACTTGCAGGCTTTTCACCTCGCATCATTGCTTTACGTGTACCTCTCATATAGTTATTATTCCAAGCATCAGCTAATGATGTATTGGCAAGATTAGAAGGCATACCATCATCATTCTTTAGAATGCCAATGTCTGATTCTACTTTATCTTGAGAGTCTGGGTTCTGAACACCGGAAGCGTTAGCTGTACAGCAAACACGCATGTGTCCATTTGGTCTGGTAGAGAGATGTACCCATGGTAGGGCACAAAATGTTTCGCTTGTAGGCAAGCCTTTTTCATTAAGCATTTTCATAACAATATTTATATAATAAAAAAGGGCTCCGAAGAGCCCTTAGTAATTTACTTATTAGTTAAGCAATGATCCTGCAGCGTTGTAAATATCAACACGATAATGTGCACTTGATTGACCATCTAGTAAGTCAGCATCAAGTCCAGAACCAGCACCATCAACAGTCTTAATAGCTGTCAAGATTTGTGCAGCTGTTTGATCAGCTGTAGCACTTGTCTCAATATTATTTAGTTTAGTATGATCAGCGTCATTAAATACATTTGAATCAGAAGCCGCTTCTACTGCTGCTCTAATTTCAGCATTGGTCTGGTCTGCAGTAGCACTAGCCTCAATAGCATTTAATTTGCTATGGTCATCATCAGTGAATACATTT
>TARA_B110000438_G_scaffold29158_1_pt1 | contig 12364 bp, 14 predicted proteins | sample TARA_B110000438 | Tara Oceans TARA_B110000438 (sample SAMEA4398413) | marine metagenome | biome: Polar Biome; feature: [MES] marine water layer (ENVO:01000295) within the mesopelagic zone...; material: water (ENVO:00002006), including particulate matter (ENVO:01000060) such as...... | reverse complement strand
AAATAAATTTAAACTACACCTTGAGCAAGCATGGCATCAGCAACCTTTATGAATCCTGCAATATTAGCTCCTTTTTCATAATTAACATAGTCCTTTTCCAACCCATGGGTTATACAGGAATTATGAATATCTAACATTATATCTTTTAGTTTACTATCAACTTCTTCTCTTGACCAGCTATATCTTAATGAATTTTGAGCCATTTCAAGACCAGAAACTGCAACTCCCCCTGCATTTGAAGCTTTACCAGGTGCAAATAAGATTTTATTTTCCCTAAAAATTGAAATAGCTTCAGGCATACATGGCATGTTAGCACCCTCACTTACGCAGATACATCCATTTTTAATTAAGCTTTCTGCATCTTTTTTATTTAGTTCATTTTGAGTTGCGCAAGGCAATGCAATATCACAAGGAATATCCCAAGGAGTTTTGTTTTTATAAAATTTAGCTTTAGGATATCTTTTAATGTACTCAGAAATTCTTCCCCTTTTATTATTTTTCAAGTCCATTACAAAATCCAATTTTTCTGTACTTAAACCCTCTGAATCATAAATAAATCCTGAAGAATCTGACAAGGAAACTACTTTAGCTGAAAGTTGAATACATTTTTCAGCTGCAAATTGGGCTACATTTCCAGATCCAGATATTACTACTGTTTTTCCTTTTACAGAGTTTTTCACATGATTTAACATGTTTTCAGCAAAATATACTGTACCGTATCCTGTTGCTTCGGGTCTTATTAAAGAACCACCCCACGACAGTCCTTTACCTGTTAATACACCTGTAAATTCTTTTTTTAATTTTTTATATTGTCCAAACATGTATCCAATTTCTCTGCTGCCAACTCCAATATCTCCTGCAGGAATATCAGTATTAGGTCCAATGTACCTAAAAAGTTCGGTCATAAAGCTTTGGCAAAATCTCATTATTTCCCCATCACTTTTACCTTTAGGATCAAAATCTGAACCTCCTTTTCCACCGCCCATTGGAAGAGTTGTTAGGCTGTTTTTGAAGACCTGTTCAAAGGCTAAAAATTTTAGTATACTTAGGTTTACAGAGGGATGAAATCTTAATCCACCTTTGTAAGGACCAATTGCAGAATTCATTTGGACCCTGTAACCTCTGTTAACTCGTATTTCTCCACTATCATCTACCCAGTTAACTCTAAACATTAATACTCTTTCAGGCTCTACCATTCGCATTAATAGATTTTTTCCGTGGTAAATTTTATTAGAAACAATATATGGGATTACTGTCTCGGAAACTTCTCTAACTGCTTGCATAAATTCTGGTTCTTGAGAATTTCTTTGTGCAATCTCTGAAATAAATCCTTCTATACTTTTTTTCATAGTGAAATAATTTTTTGATAAAATTATTAAAATTGTCTATCTAAGTTAATCAATTAACTCAAACTAGATTACTACTTATCAAGAGCTTGATTAAGATCTGAGATAAGATCATCAACGTCTTCAATTCCAACGCTAAGCCTAATTAAAGAATCAACAACTCCGGAAGCTTCTCTTTCTTCTTTTGGAATTGAGGCATGAGTCATTGAAGATGGATGTCCAGCAAGACTTTCAACTCCTCCAAGGGATTCTGCTAAAGTGAAAATTTTAAGTTTCTCAATTATTTGAATAGCATTATCATAACTATTTCCTTTTGAGTTAAAAGAAATCATTGCTCCAAAATCATTCATTTGATCTTTTGCGATTAAATGATTTGGGTGAAACTCAAATCCTGGCCAAAAAACTTTTTCAACTTTAGAATGATTATTTAAAAAAAGAGCAATTTTTTTTGCATTCTGACAATGTCTTTCCATTCTTACATGAAGTGTTTTTATTCCTCTTAATGTTAGAAAACTGTCCATAGGTCCGCAAATTGCTCCACTAGCATTTTGAATAAAATATAATTTATCTGCTAATTCTTTTTCTTTAACTACCAGCGCACCCAAGACTACATCACTGTGCCCAGCAAGATATTTTGTAGCAGAGTGCATTACAATGTCTGCTCCTAAATCTAAAGGTTGTTGAAGAAAAGGGGTCGCAAAAGTATTGTCAACAGCCAATAAAATTTTTTTTGATTTAGCTACTTTTCCTAATGATTTAATGTCAATTACATTCATCATTGGGTTGGTAGGGGTTTCAACCCAAATCATTTTAGTATTGGAATTAATTAGAGTTTCCACTGAACTAGGATCATTCATTCCTGTAAAATGAAATTTTATGCCAAAATTTTCAAATATTTTAGTAAATAATCTATAAGACCCACCATACAAATCATTGGTTGAAATTACCTCATCACCAGGTTTCAATAGTTTTAAAACCGCATCAATCGCTGCTAGCCCAGATCCAAAAGCTAAACCATATTTTCCATTTTCAATACTTGCTAAAGAACTTTCCAATGCTTGTCTAGTTGGATTATGGGTCCTGCTGTATTCATATCCTTTGTGTTTTCCAGGGCTAGACTGTGAATAAGTTGAAGTCTGATATATAGGAGGCATTACAGCCCCGTAGCCTTTTTCAGGGATTTGTCCTCCATGAATAGTTTTAGTATTAAATTTTATTTTGTATTTGCTCATCTATAAAATATTATTGTTCAAATATAAATTATCTAAAAAGAATCTTATAATTTTAATATTATAAAATTTCTCTATGAAAAAAATATATTTTTTATCTACATGCTCAACATGCAAGAATATTATTAAAAAATGGAATACAAATGATAGTATAAAAAAAATAGATATAAAAAAAACCCCTCTATCCTTACTGGATTTAATGGAATTATATGCCTTTACCAATAGCTATGAGGAATTATTTAATAAAAGAGCTGTTTTATTCAGAGTGAAGAAAAAAACATTCAAAAAAATCAAAGAAGAAGATTACAAAGAAATGCTTTTAACACATTATAGTTTTTTAAAAAGACCAGTACTGCTTATTAATGGAAAAATATTTGTTGGTAATTCAAAAGAGACATTAGATAAGGCAGCTTTAGAAATGAAATTTTAATTGTTTTAAATAGTATATTATTTAGTTATAACTTATAAAATTAAATAATATGTTTTTTTTTAAAATAAAAACCAATTAACTTAAAGAAAAAAAAATATGAAAAAATTTTTTGAAATATATTATCCTATAGTATTAGCCTTTTTGTCCTTTTTATTATCTGTGACATTATGGTTTACAGGAAACCAGTTGGAGGGAATTTTTGTAGGAATTTGGGTTCCCTCAATTTTATCTTTGTCAATTGCTTTACGTCAAAGAAGAACAGATAGTAGAAAAAATAATTAATATGAGCTTAAATGCAATATTATTTATAATTGGATGTGTCATTTTTGTACTTTATTTAGTAGGATATGTTATGGTCATAACCTCACAAAATAAAATCCAAGATAAAGAGCAAGGGAAAAGTTCTAATAATAAATGAATTAATCTGTAAAAATTAGCTATCATGTTTAAGCCGGTAACAATTTTCATTTTTTTAACTCTATATAATTTAAATTTTTCTCAAGACAAATCAACTCCTACGGAAGTTTGGGAGCCTATTCCACAAAAAATAGAAGCATATGATTTTTCTAAGCCCCCAAGTGATGCTATTATGCTATTTGATGGAAAAGATTTTTCAAATTGGGTTACACAATATTCAAACGAGTCCCCTAAATGGAAAATTAATAGTGATGGATCTATGACCGTTGTAAATGGCACAGGGGGAATTAAAACTAAAGAGTCGTTTGGTTCCGTTCAGTTACATATTGAATGGAAGACAAGTGAAGGAATTAGAAATAAAAAACCACAATATAATTCAAATAGCGGGGTTTTTTTACAGCAACAATACGAATTACAAGTTTTAGACAGCTATAAAAATCCAACTTATGTAAACGGTCAAGCAGGATCCATATACAAACAATATCCTCCACTGGTCAATTCAAGTAAAAAACCAGGTAAGTGGCAATCATATGATATAGTTTTTAATGCACCAGTATTTGAAAAACAAAAATTAATTAAACCAGCCTTTTTCACAGTATTTCACAACGGAGTATTGATACAAAATCATGTGGAAGTTCAAGGAGCTACCACTAATGTAGGTTTACCAAAATACAAGTCACATGGAAGCTTACCATTAGTTCTTCAAGATCACCCTTCTCTGCCTCTATCCTTTAGAAATATTTGGATTAGAAAAATTGCCGATTAAAGAATCAGTTTTTTGTAACTTTGACGGCATGTTACAATCAATGACTGGTTTTGGTAATGCTTCTTTAAATTCTGAACTTGGTAAAATTTCCGTAGATATTAGATCCTTAAACAGTAAAAACTTGGATCTTAATTACAATTTAAACCCAATATTTAAAAATGTTGAGAATGATATAAGAATAATATTAACCCAATCTTTAAAAAGAGGGAAAGTAGATCTTAAAATTAATTTTAAAATTTCAGAAAATAATTTTAACTCCAACTTAAATCATGATGTTATAAAATCCTACATTAAAGATTTGAAAAAAATTACACCCGGAACTTTAATTGATGGCGCTGAATTTCTTAAAATTGCAATTACACTTCCAAACTCTATTGAAACTAGTCGTCCTGATCTTAATCAGAATTTATTAGATGCCATTAAAGAATTAGTTAAAAATGCCATTAAAGAATTAGTCGATTTTAGAACACAAGAGGGGAATTCGTTGGAGAAAGATCTTTTGAATAATCTGGAGTTAATCCAAAAAAAATTGGCGCAATTAAAAAAATTAGCACCCGAAAGAATTGGCGGAGTCAAAGAAAGAATAAAAAAAAATCTCGAAGATCTAAAAATAGACTTAGAATTCAACAGATTTGAGCAAGAATTAATATATCATTTAGAAAAGTTAGATATTAACGAAGAGTTAGTAAGATTAAAAAATCACTTAATGTTTTTTAAAAAGACAGTTAATGATAAACAAATTGAAAAAGGAAAAAAACTAACTTTTATAAGCCAAGAAATTGGAAGAGAAATTAACACTATTGGATCAAAATCTAACCATCTTTTAATGCAACAAACTGTTGTTGAAATGAAAAACGAATTAGAAAAAATCAAAGAACAACTTTTAAATGTTTTGTAATGGATAAGGGGAAATGTATTATTTTTTCTGCTCCATCAGGTAGTGGAAAAACTACTTTGGTTAAATATTTATTAAAAAAAAGTGATTTGAATTTAACTTTTTCTATTTCTGCCACTACAAGAAAAAGAAGAAAGAATGAACAAAATGATGTGGATTATATTTTTTTAAATAAAGATATTTTTAATGAAAAAGTTAAAAGCAAAGAATTTTTGGAGTTTGAAGAAGTTTATAACGGGACTTTTTATGGCACTTTAAATAAATCAGTCAATGATATTTTAAAAAATCACAATATAATATTTGATATTGATGTCGAGGGTGGTATTAAATTAAAAAATCACTTTAAAGAGAATGCATTGTCAATTTTTGTAAAACCTCCTAGTATTGAAGAATTACAAAACAGATTGAAAAATAGAAATAAGGATTCTATTGATTCTATCTCTATTAGACTTTCAAAGGCTAATTATGAATTGACTAAAGAAAAACATTTTGACCAAATAATAATTAATGATGAATTACAGTCTGCAAAAATCGAAGCATATAAATTAGTAAGCCAATTTTTAAAGAAATAATGAAACAAATAGGCTTATTTTTTGGGACATTTGACCCCCTACACAATGGACATGTTTCTATTGCTAAATATTTTATTAAAAAATTATCTTTGGATAAATTATGGTTAGTAGTTACACCTTTAAACCCCTTTAAAGAGTCTGAAAAAATTTCAGATGAAATGAAAAGATTGCTGATGGTAGAAAAGTTCTGTAAAAATGAGGAAAAAATTATTTGTTCTAAAGTGGAATTTGAACTGTCTAAACCAAATTATACAGCCAATACTATAGATTTTATTGTGGAAAAGAATCCAAAAACTAATTTTTATATAATCTTAGGCGAGGATAATTTAAATAGCTTGCATTTATGGGAGAACTCACATAAAATATTACAACATCAGGTTTGTGTTTACCCTAGAAAAAACTTAAAAAAATCAAGTAATAATTTGCTTAATCATAAAATGGTTGAAATTTATGATGCACCTGTAATGGAGATATCATCGACAGCAATAAGAGAAATGGCAGCTAAAAACCAGTCTGTAGAACACTTAGTTCCTCCGGAAGTATTTTTACAAATGCAAAAAAAATAGACTAGAGTTTTTAAATTTTTAACCAATTGTTAACAATTTGAATGATTTATTTTACTCAAATTGCACCCCCTTAGTTTAATGAGTAATTTTATATAATGGAAAACAATAATAAAGTTGATATTAAAGAAATCAACGAGAAAATAGAAAAAGAGAGTGCTTTTATAGATTTATTAACTCTAGAGATTAACAAGGTAATTGTTGGTCAAAAACACATGATAGAAAGACTTTTAATAGGTCTTTTAGGACAAGGTCATATCCTCCTAGAGGGCGTTCCAGGTTTGGCAAAAACTTTAGCAATTAATTCGCTTAGCAAAGCCGTTAAAGGAAGTTTTAGTAGAATTCAATTTACACCAGATCTTCTTCCCGCAGATGTTGTTGGAACTATGATTTATAATATGAAAGAAAATGATTTTACTATCAAGAAAGGTCCAGTATTTGCAAATTTTGTTTTGGCAGATGAAATTAATAGAGCACCAGCCAAAGTGCAGTCGGCATTATTAGAAGCTATGCAGGAAAAACAGGTTACAATTGGAGACAAAACTTTTAAGCTGGAACCACCCTTTTTAGTAATGGCAACTCAAAATCCAGTCGAACAAGAAGGAACTTATCCGCTCCCAGAAGCTCAAATTGACAGATTTATGTTAAAAACTGTTATAGATTATCCAAATATTGATGACGAACAACAAATTGTTAGAGCCAATATCAATAATAGTTTTGGAGACATTAAGCCAGTAGTAACAGTAAAGCAAATCCTTAAAGCTCAGGAATCTGTCAGATTAGTTTACATGGACGAAAAAATTGAAAAATATATTTTAGATTTAATTTTCGCCACAAGGTACCCCGAAAAATACGGTTTAGAAGAGTTGAAACCTTTAATTAATTTTGGTGCTTCACCAAGAGGAAGCATAAACCTTGCAAATGCATCAAGATGCTATGCTTTTATAAAAAGAAGAGGATATGTAATCCCTGAAGATGTTAGGGCTGTAATACTTGATGTCCTAAGACATAGAATAGGACTGACATATGAAGCTGAAGCTGAAAATATATCTTCAGAAGACATAATAAATAAAATTGTTAATCAAGTTGAAGTTCCGTAGTGCTTGATACTGTTCAGCATTTTTTTAAAAATAATATTTAATTCTTAATAGTGGAAACAAAAGATCTTTTAAAAAAAGTCAGGAAAATTGAAATTAAAACAAGAAGACTTAGTAATAATATTTTTGGAGGAGAATATCATAGCGCTTTTAAAGGGCGTGGGATGACTTTTAGTGAAGTAAGAAACTATCAATTTGGGGATGATGTTAGGACAATTGATTGGAACGTAACGGCAAGGTACAACGAACCATTTGTTAAAGTTTTTGAAGAAGAAAGAGAACTAACCCTTATGTTATTGGTTGATGTGAGCGGATCAGAATTATTTGGAACCGATAATGTGTTGAAAAAAAATATTGTCACAGAAATTTCAGCAACATTAGCCTTTTCAGCTCTTCAAAACAATGATAAAGTAGGGTTAATACTTTTTTCGGACAAAGTGGAATTGTATATTCCTCCAAGTAAAGGAAAAACACATGTTTTAAGAATTATTAGAGAGTTGATAGAATTTAAACCCTCAAGCAAAAAAACTGATATTTCCGAAGCACTACAGTTTTTGATTGGTGTAATTAAAAAGAAATCTATAGCATTCATTTTATCTGATTTTATTTCTAATGATTACGAAAAAACACTAAAAATTTGCGCAAAAAAACACGATGTTACAGGTATAAGAATTTATGATAAAATGGAGGAAAAAGTTCCTAATATGGGAATAGTTCCTATGCTTGATCAAGAAACTGAAGAAATCAAATTGATAGATACTTCCTCATCAGTTTTGAGAGAAAAATACGAATCTTTTAATCTTTTAAATTCAAAAAGGTTTAATAAGCTATTTTCTAAAAATGGTGCTGGAACATTAAATTGTAGAACTGACGATAGTTATGTGAAAAAATTACTTAGTTATTTTAAAACACGTGGATAAACTAGCATTGATTATTGCGTTTTTTATTTGTGGAAGCACTCAAATGTTTTCGCAACAGGCGCCTATTTTAAGTTCCTCAGTGGACACTACCTCAATTAAAATAGGTGAACAAATTAATTATGAAATCAAAATTAAGATAGATACAACTTCTGTTTTTCAGTTTGAAGAAAATCAATCTTTAAGCCCTTTTGATATAATAGAAGAGTTTAAATTAGACACTTTTAAAAAAGCAGGGAAGATTAATTTTACTAAAAAATTTTCTATTACATCTTTTGAGCCTGGCTCATTTTCTATAAGATCCCCAAAAATATTAATTGATGATATTTTATATTATTCAGACTCCATATTAATAGACGTTTTAAATGTTAAAGTAGATACAGTAAGCAAGAAATTCTTTGACATTAAAAATATTACAGAACTTCAAAAAAATAATGAGGGTTGGTGGAAAAAATATTTTTTAGGTCTTTTTATTTTTACAATAATCTTTTTAGGATACAAGGTTTATCAAAAAATAGTAAGCTCAAAACTTGAAAAAGAAAAAGTTCCTCTTCCAATTGAAAAAGCTATTATAGCATTAAAGCTTTTGGAATCAAAAGATCTAAAAAAACAATTAGATTATAAGGATTACTATTCAAAGCTTACAGAAATAGTCAAAAATTACTTTGAAGAAGACATTAGTTTAGACGCTTTAGAAAGTACGACTGATGAATTAATAGATAAGTTAGAACTATTAAAAGATGCCGGGAAACTTTCATTAAATAGTGAAACAATTCAAAACTTTAAAAGTGTATTGAAAACAGCTGATTTAGTAAAGTTTGCTAAATCAAACCCAGGTATTGAAATGGCTTCGTCAGATAAAAAATTATTAGAAACAGTCCTTTTAGACACAAAAGAAGCTATTCCGGCACCAACAGAAGAAGAGTTGTTAAAAAATAAAGAATATTTAGAAAAAATAAAGAAAGAAAAAAGAAATAAGTTAATAAAGAAACTCTTTATTAGTATTTTTTCTATTTCGTTTTTAGCCTTATTCGTTTCCATTGCAATATACGGGTGGAAAGATGTCTCAGACACCATATTGGGAAACCCAACTAAAACTCTTTTAAATAAGATTTGGGTAAAAAGTAATTATGGAGCTCATCCAATTATTATAGAAACTCCCAATGTTTTAAAAAGAATAGAATCTGAGCAAATAATTCAAAGTTTTGAATGGGAATCCTCGTCTAATAGCATATCAGTTTTTGTTAATATTGAATCTAACCCTGAAAAAATAGAACAGGAGGGAGCACAATCTATTATGAACGAATTAATAATTGATTTAGAAAAAAGAGGAGCAAAAAATATTTTGACCAAAGAAGAGGGAATATTTTTAGAGGAAGGAACACCTGCTTTTAAATTCTTTGGTTCATTTGATTATTCCGATCTAAATAAGGCTGAAAAAAGAAAAGAATATGTAAGTCTCAAATTTCAAGAAAATCAAGGAAAACAATCTGTCCTTATAATTTTTGAAAGAGATAATGTATATGCTAAAAAAATAGCAGACAAGATCGAAAAATCAATAATATTTATTAAAAAATAATATGTTTAATGATTTAACTTTTTACAGTCCAGTATTTTTATGGCTTCTTATTTTATTGCCATTATTTTTCTTTTTGAACTATTTTTATGGAAAGAAAAAAATATCCTCCTTAAAAATATCTTCCATTAAAGGTTTTAATTATAAAACTTTTAAAATTAAGTTTTTACCTTTTTTAGATATTTTAAGATATGTTGCTATCGCTTTGCTAATAATTGCTTTGGCCAGACCTCAAATTGTAGATATTTCAACCCAAACTAAAACTAGTAAAGGAATAGACATTGTTATTGCTGTTGATGTTTCCTCCAGTATGCTAGCGCAAGACTTGAAACCAAACAGGTTAGATGCTCTAAAATCTGTTGCAAAAGAATTTATAAAGGATAGAGTAAGCGATAGGATTGGATTGGTAGTATATGCTGGGGAGAGTTATACAAAAACACCTGTTACGTCAGACAAAGCCGTCATCATAAAATCTTTAGAGGAAATAAATTTTGATGGAATTATTGAAGATGGAACCGCTATTGGCATGGGCCTTGCAACGTCTGTAAATAGACTAAAAGATAGTAAAGCAAAAAGTAAAGTTATTATTCTACTAACTGATGGAGTTAACAACTCTGGATTTATTGATCCTAATACAGCAGCCGATTTAGCACTTTCCTATGGAATCAAAACCTACACTATTGGATTAGGAAGTAATGGGAATGCTTTAGCGCCAATTGCCATTAATCCAAATGGAACTTTTAGATATGGAATGACTAAGGTAGAAATTGACGAAAAGTTATTAGAGTCCATAGCAAAACAAACAGGAGGTCTATATTTTAGAGCTACTGATAATGAAAGATTAAAAGATATATACCAAGAAATTAATAAATTAGAAAAAACTGAGGTGGAAGAATTTAAATATTCTAACGCTCAAGAAATGTATAGAACATTTGTTTTAATTTCTTTTTTTCTTGTTTTTTTAGAGTGGTTATTAAGATCAACAATTTTTAAAAGCTTTTTATAAATGTATCAGATAGAAGAAACCGTTTATTTTTATTTACTATTGGTAATTCCAATACTAGTAATAGGGTTTTTGATTCTTACAATTTGGAAAAAAAATATTCAAAAAAAACATATTTCAAGTCATTTATTCAAACAATTAAGTCCTGAGAACTCTGAATTTAAACCAAAATTAAAAATATTTTTATTGTCCTTAGTTTTTATTTTTTTAACTATTAGCCTAGTCAATCCGAAAATAGGAACTCAATTAAAAACAGTTAAAAGAGAAGGGGTGGATTTAGTTTTTGCAATCGACGTTTCTAAAAGTATGTTAGCTGAAGATATTGCACCCAACAGACTAGAAAAAGCTAAAAGAATAGTTTCGCAGATAATTAATGAGTTAAATTCTGACAGAGTTGGTATCATAGCATATGCCGCTTCTGCATTACCAATTTTACCGATTACTACAGACTATTCAACAGCTAGAATGTTTTTACAAAGTTTAAATTCAGATATGCTTTCCTCTCAAGGAACTGCTATTTTAGAAGCTGTTAAATTGGCTAAAGATTACTATGACGACGAGAACCAAACCAATAGAGTTTTGTGTATTTTATCAGATGGAGAAGACCATGAATTTAAAAATCAAAACATACCAAGTATTGTTCAAGAAATGGGAATAACTATTTTTACTGTTGGGTTAGGAACAACTAAAGGGGCCCCAATTCCTATTAAAAAAAATGAAGTTATCGAATCATATAAAAAAAATTCAGATGGTGATGTAGTAATAACCAAGTTGGTGCCAGAGCTTCTTCAAGAAATTGCAAGCTCAAGTAATGGTATTTATATTAGTGGAGAAAACACTCAAGCTGTCGTTGATGAAATTATAAAAAAACTTAAAGAGATGGATAAGAAAGAATTTGAGTCAAAACAGTTTGTTGCATATAAAGATCAGTTTCAATGGTTTTTAGGTTTTGGTCTATTTTTTTTATGTTTAGAATTATTTGTGTTTAACAAGAAAACTTATTGGGTAAAAAAACTAAATTTATTTAATGAAAAAAATATATAGAACTTTTTTGTTTTTGTTTATTTCAACAAATATTTTATCACAAGAAAATATAGTGGATAAAATATCTAATAATTTAACCTTAGATGGTAATTTAGAATATGCTAATAAAAAATTGATTGAAGCTGAAGCATTTTATAGGACAGCAATTTCTAAAGACTCTATGAATAATATTGCTTCTTATAATATGGCGAATTCATTTTATGAAAGTGGTCTTAAAGCAGAAGCGATTAATGAATACAAATCGTCTATTTTAAAAAGTAGAAATAAACAAGATTTACACAAGTCTTATCATAACCTTGGAGATGTTTACATGCAAAATAAAGATTATCAAAATGCTGTAAATTCTTTTAAAAAAGCACTATTGAACAATCCATCTGATGACGAAACAAGATATAATTATGCTTTAGCAAAAGAGCTTTTAAAAAACGATAAAAACAAAAACGATAAAGATAAAAAAGACGACAAGAAGAAGGATGACAAGAAGAAGGATGACAAGAAGAAGGATGACA
>TARA_B110000438_G_scaffold240222_1_pt1 | contig 12369 bp, 9 predicted proteins | sample TARA_B110000438 | Tara Oceans TARA_B110000438 (sample SAMEA4398413) | marine metagenome | biome: Polar Biome; feature: [MES] marine water layer (ENVO:01000295) within the mesopelagic zone...; material: water (ENVO:00002006), including particulate matter (ENVO:01000060) such as...... | reverse complement strand
GCTCCTCGCGGATCCGAGAAACGTCTTCCAGCTTGACCTGATTCTTACCACCCCATGCGGTGCGTACGTAGCTCAATACGTCGGCCACTTGCTGGTCCTTTAGGGCCGCCCCAATGCCGGGCATGACCTCGGGGTGGCGGTAGCGGTTTCCGTTCACCTTGATCGGTCCCTGTACGCCATGCAGGGCGATCCGAATCAAGCGCTCTTGGGAGCCTTGCACCCAGTCGGAGTCAGTCAGCGGGGGAGCGAGGTTTTCCGCTCCCTTACCGTCGGCGAGGTGGCAGGTGATGCACAAAGTGTTGTAGACCTCGATGCCACGCTTGACAGATTCACCGTGTTCACCCTTTGGCATTTTCTTGATCTTCGGAGGACCGCCTGACTTAGCGATGATCTGGCCGTTCAGGCGCTTGATCATTTGGTCGCTCAGCTTCGCCACTTGCTCGAACTTGCTCTTTTTCAGAGGTTCCAGGGCGGTGATCGCCTTGTCCTGTTCCGGCGTGGCGCGCAGGCGCCCGGAGACCACGAGAGCGGTCATTTGCACTTTTTCATGTGCGTCTTTCAAGCCATCGGAAACCGTTGCCAGGTTGAGGGCGTCTATGCCTTCGAGGGCCCACAGGGCATGGACCTTAGCCAAGTGGTTGTCGGCCGACTCGATCACCTTTTGGAGGACGGGGATCGACTTCTTGTCGCGTCGCTCGACCAGCAGGCGCTGGGCGGTGTCGCGCCACCAGCCATTGGGGTGCGAAAGGGTCTTCACAAGTTCCCCAACGGAGGCATTTTGCAATTTGGGCTGCGTCTTGTTGCGTCCCTTCGCCTTGTTGACGATGCGGTAGATACGGCCCATCCCGACGGGTACCTCCAGTTTGCGTTCCAGGATGTAGGGCTTCAGATAGAAACTGGTGACGTACACTTTGTGTTGCAGAATGCCGCGGTAGAGGTCGACCACGTAGATGCAACCGTCGGGTCCATTGTATATGCTGACGGGACGGAAACGTTCGTCGGTGGAGCAGAGAAACTCGCGTTTATCGAAATCCTTGTCCGGAAAAAGTTGGTGGGTACCACGACCTAGGCCCTTATCCGTTTCCTTGAACCAGTGGCAGGTTACTGCGTTGGCGGCCGGTTCCGGTATGAAGGCGGCACTGGCATACCCTTCGGGATAGCGGTCGGATCGGTATACTCCTGGGCCGGAGATTGCGGTGATGCGGGCGAGGCGTCCGTCCTTGCGCAACATCTGCGGTTGGTAGCCACGGTTGATGCCGGGGTTGGGGCGGATCGAGTTGATGTCCGCGGTGCCCACCGAAGGATTGGAAAAGGCTCCGGCTGCGCCGTGATACATGTCCCAGTCGCTGTTCAGGTACCGCGAATTGCTGGTGGAGTAGAGTCGCCCGTAATCATCCTGGCAAATTCCCCATTGGCCGCGGAAACGAGAGTTGCCGGTGATGAGGCTGCCGTCGCGAAAAATGAAACGCTTGGAGCTTTTGGCGTTGTACATCCAATTATCTAGGCAGGGCACGAGACCGTTATCGGTATGTTCTACGGGGCCTTGGCGGGCGTAGTTGCCGACCTTGGTCTTCTTGTCGCACTTGAGGTCTCCATCAGTGTCCTGGCAGTACCATATCACGGGGGGCTCAGCCACCAGTACGCCGCCTTCCACCATGGCAATGGCTCGCGGCATGATCAGCTCGTCCAAGAAGTCAGTCTTCTTGTCCGCCTTGCCGTCGTTGTCGGTGTCCTCGAGGACTACGACTTTGCCTACCTTCAGCTTGGTCTCGTCGGTGCCCGCGACATCCGGCATGTAGCCGCGCATCTCCACCACCCAGGCACGCCCATCGCCGTCCCAGGCCATGGCCACAGGATCTACTACCATGGGTTCGGCGGCAAAGAGCTCCAGTTCGAAGCCGGGGGCGATCTTGAAGGTGTCGAGGGCCTTGTCCGCTGGTATCGTGTCCGAGGGACCGAGTTCCCATTGGCGCCATTTCGGAGGATCCGCCAGTTTCTGGGCGAACGCGGAAGCACCGACAAGGAGGCATAGCAAAGGCAAATATTTCATATTTTTCTTTTCGCCGATCAATGCTTGTTTTGCGATGCAAAAATGAGCCAATTATACTTTGCCTTTTGTAAGGGATTATTGACCCTGCTCCTTAAAAAGGTCACAAGAGACACCTCTTATAATGAAAAAACTCAGCCTCTCTCTCTGTTTCCTGTCAGCTTGCTTTGCTCTGGTGGCCAAGCAACCCAATATCGTCTTCTTCTTTACCGATGACCAAACCTCGAGCTCGCTCGGTTGCTATGGGCATCCGCTTGCCAAGACCCCCAATATCGACCGTTTGGCCAAGAGCGGCACGCGCTTCGCCAATTCCTTCGTCAGTCAGTCCATCTGCTGGGTTAGCCGGACGACCATCCTGACCGGGTTGACCGGCCGGAGTTTCGGAACCCCTGGGCAGCACGACCTCGCCACCCCCGATTCGATCAAGCATCTTTACCCGGGCATCCTGCGCAAGGCCGGCTACCGGACCGGGTTTGCCGGCAAATGGCACGCCAAGATGCCCAAGGGTTTCAAGACGAGCGATTACTTCGAGGTCTACAACCAGATCGGGCGCAACCCATTTTACAAGAAACAACCCGATGGTTCGCTCCGTCATGAGACCGACTTGATCGTGGATCGAGGGATCGAATTCCTCGAGAGTCAGCCCAAGGACAAGCCCTTTGCCCTCAATATGTGGTTTAACGCCTGCCATGCCGAGGATAGCGACCGTCGTCCGGGTGTCGGGCATTTCCCCTGGCCCTTTTCTGCAGCCGGGATGTACGAGGAGGATGAGATCGCGCCTCCGCGTTTGAACGACCCCAAGATTTTCGAAAGTCAGCCCGACTTTCTCAAGACCACCATTAACCGGGAACGTTTCTTCTGGCGCTGGAACTCCGACCGTAAGTACCGTATCAACATGCGGGCCTACCTCCGTATGGTCAGTGGTATCGACAACGCCATCGGCCGTTTTATCAAGGTTCTTGATGAACAGGGTCTGGCGGACAACACCATCATCGTTTACACTGCGGACAATGGGTACCACTTGGGTAACCGCGGGTTTGCGGGTAAGTGGTCTCATTACGAGGAATCCCTCCGTGTTCCCATGGTGGTGTACGATCCCCGTTCGCCCAAGTCTGCTCGTGGACAAGTTCTTGAACAGTCCGTTCTCAACCTCGATCTGCCGGCCACCTTTTTGGATTGGGCAGGGCTTCCCATTCCCGAGAGCTATCAGGGAAGAAGCTTCAAGCCACTCGTCTCCACCGGCAAGACCGACGACTGGCGCACTCATACTTTTCACGAACACTTTGCTGTCCGTAGCCGGATTCCTCCATTCGAGGGCCTGCGCAACGTCCGTTACAAGTATGTCCGCTACGTCGACGAAGAGAATTACGAATTTCTTCATGATCTGAAGAACGACCCGGACGAACTCGTCAACTTGGCCAAGAACCCCAAGCATGAGAAGACTCTTCTGAAAATGCGCAGAGCGACTGACCGTCGAGTCCAAGAGTTGGGAGGTCCGCTATCCCCGAAGAAAGGCTCGTTAGGAGTTTCCACTGCTCCGCATCCCAAAGCGGCCGCCATCGTGGCCAACCGGCCGGGCGCAAACGGTTTTTCCAGCCTGCTCGGGGGTAACATGCGGGGTTGGTCTGGCGACTCCCAATTCTGGTCTTTGAAGAAAGGCGTTCTGATCGGAAAGGCTGACGGTACGCTCAAGAGGAATCACTTCATTACTTGGAAAGCGGCCACGGTCCGTAACTTTGACCTTAAGGTGAAGGTGCGCATTTCCGCCGGAGGAAACAGTGGGATACAGTACCGCAGTACCCATCTCCCTGAGTTAGGGATCGATGTGCTGACGGGATACCAATGCGACATCGTGGCCGACAAGCCGCAATATAATGGAATGCTTTACGAGGAAAAGGGTCGCAGGATTCTTTCCCATACTGGAGAAAAAGTGGTCGTCGATCTAAAGGGCGACCGCTGGCGGGTCGGTTCCTTCGAGGTTAAGGAATTCGCGCCGAACGAATGGCATGACTACCGTATATTGGTCGAGGGCAACCGCCATCGTCACTGGATCGACGGACATCCCGCCGCCGATCTGATTGATTTTGACGAGAAGGGCAGGGTGCTCGACGGCGTCCTTGCCATGCAAGTGCACAAAGGCCCGCCCATGACCATAGAGTTCAAGGAGATGCTTATTAAGCACCTTCCCGATGATCTTCCTCTCATTCAGCCAAAGGATCACCCCATCCCTGCCGACGCGGTAGGCGTACGTCCCCAAGGGAAATTGCCCAAGGACTGGAAGCCCCCCGTTTACGGGGAGCGCTGACATGGTGAGGGGCATTCTCTGGAGCCTTTGGTTACTTGCTTGTGCGACCCACGGGGCAAAAGAGGTTGTCTTGGAGCCGGTTTTCGAAAAATCCCCCAATGGGGTTTTTGCTGAAGACAACGAGGTTCACTTTGGTTTTTCGCTGAAAAACCAAACCAAGGAGCAGCTCGATCTCGAGGTAGTCTGGGTGGTTGCGACCGACCAAAAAGAACCAGTTGCCAAATCCGGTCCTGTTCGGATCAAAGTACCTCCGTCCGAAAAAAGGATCTCTAGATTCTCTACAAAAATTCGCAGGCCTGGGTTTTACAAGGGAACCATTGCCTGTGCATGGAAGGGCGGACGGATCAGGCAGACCGTTCAGGTCGGGTATGCCCCCGAGGATATACTGCCCCCCTTGACCATGGAGTCGGACTTTCAAAAGTTCTGGGACGGATCATTGGACAGGTTGGAAAAAGTGGGCCCCCAGTACAGGCTCATTCATCAACCCAAGTTGAGTGAGGGCGAACTCGACGTGTATGAAGTGCGCATGCGTAGTTATGGGAACGTCCGGGTCGGAGGCTGGTATGAAGTACCCAAGAGCAAAGGCCCGCATCCTGCGATCATCCGCGTGCCGGGATACGGCGCCAACATGAAACCGGTGAACCTCTTCAACGACGTGATCGTCCTTTCGTTCAATCCCCGCGGACATGGGAACAGTCAGGAAGACGTCAAGGGCAAGCCCGGCAATTACTGGATCCGCGGACTGGACGATAAGGAAGGATACTATTACCAAGGGGCGTATTTGGACTGCGTGCGTGCAGTTGACTTCTTGTGTTCTCGCAAGGAAGTGGATACTGCTCGCATCGGAGTGAAGGGCGGAAGCCAAGGTGGAGGCTTGAGCTTTTCCACCGCCGCCCTCGATAAACGCATCAGCCTTTGTGTCCCGCACATCCCCTTCCTGACCAATTGGGACCTTTACTTCAAGACTTCCCATTGGCCGGAAATGGATCGCTGGATTGAGGAGAAGGACTCGCGTACTTGGCGGAGCACCTTGAAAACTCTTAGCTACTTCGATACCATGAACATGGCTTCATGGATTGAATGTCCGGTTTTCATGGGGGTGGGTTTGCAGGATGCAATCTGTCCGCCGGGCACCATCTTTGCTGTGTACAACCGTTTGAAAGGAAAAAAGGAATTCCTCGTTTATCCCAGCGCAAAGCATTACGTGAACAAGGAATTTCACTCCTTGGCTTTCAAATGGATGAGGAAGCATTTCGGACTCAGGTCGATGCCATGACCTCGAGTTCCAGATTATGCAAAAACCAATCAGAATCACTGCACCATGTTGATCAACAGATAGTACCATGAATTCTGTTTCTTTGTTTCTAAGCTTCTTGCAGGTGTTTTTTATCGCAAACCAGATGCTTTCTTACGACTGTTCTTAAATTCCTAGGGCCGAAACATTTGGCGGGCAACGAACTGAACATTTATAGGATATTCTAAAATCGCCTCTGCAAGGAAAATTCCACCCTGTCATTTTATTACTACAAAGCATTTACTTTCATGAAATCACTCCTATTTGAAATTATCCTTAGTTTTCTTTTTTCCTTGATGGTCTTGGCCGACGATCGTACCTCGGGCAACGATTTGCCCAAGGTCCTGATCATGGGAGACTCGATTTCAATCGGGTATACCTCACACGTCATCGAGAACCTCAAAGGCGTGGCAGAAGTCAGGCGACACAAGGGAAATGCAGGTCCGACCATTCGCGGTGTCGCCAAGATCGAAGAGTGGTTGGGGAAGTGGAAATGGGATGTGATCCATTTTAACTGGGGATTGTGGGACATGTACGGCTGGGAATATCACAAGGACGATCGTTCTCCAGAAGCATACGGTAAGAGACTTGAGTCCCTAGTCGGGCGCTTGAAAAAGACGGGAGCGAAACTCATTTGGGCGACCACCACGCCTGCCTGCCCGGCCAACGAGACTACGATGGAACGAAGGTTCAATCAGGACATTCGGATATCTCCTGAACTCGAGCGCAAGTATCTCGAGTCCGCCCTTACCGTGATGAAAAAAAACGGCGTGGAGGTGAACGACCTGTATGCTTTTATGAAACCACGGTGGAACAAGTACGCGATTGCCGACAACAACGTCCACTTCACCAAACTGGGTAGCCAGAAACTGGGGGAGCAAGTCGCCAAGGCAATTCAGTCCGCGTTGTCTTTCAAGGCCTCGGAACCTAAGAGATAGGTTTCCCTTTTCTCCATCTCCTTTTGCGAATCACTTCAACACCATGTTGCTGAGAGCAAACGTCATGTTGTTGCTAACCGCCTTTATTTGGGGTTTCGGGTTCGTGGCTCAGGATGAGGCGATGAAGTATTTGGATCCGTACTCCTTTAACGCCTTCCGTTTTTTGCTGGGCGCACTCTCTCTCCTTCCACTCGTTTGTTTTTTCGGAACCAGCAAGGCCAAGCTTTTCAATGCAGGCAAGCCCTTCTGGGTCATCGGGGGATTGGCGGGGATCGCCCTCCTTTTGGGAGCCACGCTTCAGCAAATGGGAATAGATGTTCTGGGGAAAAACGAAAACGAGGCTACGGAAGGCAAGGCTGGTTTCATTACGGGTCTTTATCTCGTGATCGTCCCTTTGATCGGATTTTGTCTCCGCCAGAAAATTGACAAGCTCACCGTGGGGGGAGTCCTTCTCGCCACCTTCGGGCTCTACTTGCTCAGCATCAAGGAAGACTTGACCATTGGCGAGGGGGACAGCCTGGTTCTAATAGGAGCCTTCTTTTGGGCTGTTCACGTTCAAGTGGTGGGCTATGCCGCAAAATACAAGCTCGATCCCCTCAAGCTCGCCGTTGTGCAATACCTGATCTGCGCCGGGCTTAGCTTTGGCCTTTATTTGTTCAATTACCGTGTTCTTGAGATCGAGGGAGACAAGCTCTCGCTCCAGTCAACCCTGGACGCATCCGGAGCCATCCTGTTCGCCGGGTTCGTCTCGGTCGGGGTGGCTTACACTCTGCAAATTTTTGCCCAAAAGCATGTCGCCCCCAGCAGAGCCGCCATTCTCCTTAGCCTCGAGGCCGTCTTCGCCGTCCTTGCCGGTTGGCTTTGGGATGATAAACTCCTCAATTCCCGGGAGTCCTCGGGATGCATTCTCATGTTTGCCGGTATGTTGCTTTCCCAATTTCCTATTCGTAAGAAGAACAAAGAGGATTCCTTGAAATCCAGAGATTCTAGGTTGGTAAGTTAAATCCCCTTGCCCTTTACTCGCCGAGTTCGTCTTGGAGCTTTTCACGGACAGTCGCCATTTTGTCGCGCTCGTTCTGCGGGAGTTCGGGATACTTGAGGTTCATTGCCTTTAACTTGCGGATTATAATGTCGGCTACAGTCATGCGCATGAACGGCTTGTCGTCGGCGGGAATGGCGTACCACGGAGCGTGTTCCCTCGAGGTGGCGTTCAAGGTTTCCTCGTACGCATTCATATAGCTTTCCCAATGATCGCGTTGAGCAACGTCATTGGCGGAGAACTTATAGTTCTTTGCAGGGGTATCGAGTCGCCTCAGGAATCGACGAGCCTGTTCGTCAGGACTTACGTGAAGGAAGAATTTCACGATGTCGGTACCGTTTCGGGCAAGGTGTTTCTCCCAGTCGCAAATGGACGCAAAACGCTCGGTCCAGAGATCGCCGAGATCGTTGGGTACGTCTATGCGTTGGCTTCCGAGGTACTCGGGGTGAACTCGCAATACGAGCACTTCTTCATAATGGCTGCGGTTGAATATTCCTATCCGTCCACGCTCAGGCAGGGCACGATTCAGTCGCCACATGAAGTCGTGATCAAGTTCTTCCTTGCTGGGCGCCTTGAACGAAAACACTTGGAACCCGGCAGGGTTTACGCCGGATGTGGTGGCCCGAATGGTGCCGTCCTTCCCTGCTGCATCCATCGCTTGAAAGACCAGAAGCAGTGACCGCCGATCTTCCGCATAGAGAGCTTCCTGAAGTTCTCGCAAATCACCAATCGATTTTTTGAGGGCTTTTCGGCAGGACTTTCGATCAGGTGCACCCTCAGGGGGATTCATGGAAGCATCAGCGATGTCAAAGCTACCGTCGAACGGCACTAGGTACGGGCTGTCAATTTGCATCGTTTGGTTGATTGGCGCCATCCCTTAGGGAAAACCCAATCATTATGGATTAATTATGATCTGGCAGCCTCGAGTGCCTTGAGGATTAGCTTCTTGGTCATCAGGGAGCCCTCGATCGGGTCGATGCCTCCCCCTTCGAATTCGATCGAGATCACGCCTGAAAAATCGGAATCATAGACGATTTTCAGCATCTTGAAGTAGTCGGTGTGGGTCTCGTTTCCCTTTTCATCGAACTTGAGGGCCTTGGCGCATACCGCGGGAGCGAAGGGCAAGCTCTTGGTCACCCCGTCGTAGCGGTCGTAGCGACCAAAATTATTGAAGTCGGGCAGGATGCCGGCGTTGGGGCGGTCCAGAGCATCCATCGCCTTCAGCAACCAGTCTGGGTTCTGGGAATGACCGCCGTGCGGCTCGATGACCACCTTTACCTTGGTGCCCTTGGCGTAGTCGCAGAGTCGGCCTACGCCGTCGGTGGCGTTTTTAAGGTTAGCCTCGGGGTTGCCGCCCGAGCGGCAATTCACGCGGATTGCATCGCAACCGAGTTGGGCGGCGCAATCGATCCATCCCTTGTGTTCCTCGACGGCCCGGTCGCGCTGGGCCTTGTCCTTGGCATCGAGCTGGTTCTTGGCATCGACCAGGATAAGAACGTTCTTCATTCCTTCCCCAGTGGTGCGCTTGACCAGTTCGCCGACGTACTTTTTGTCCGTGTGCTTGCCGCCGAAGGGACGGTTCCAGTACTCGATGTGGGTGATGCCTAGCTTTTCCTTGCACAATGCGGGATAGTCGAGGTGGTCGAGCTTGCGTCCGATCCAGCGGTGGAAGGTGTATTCCTGTATGCCGATCTGAAAGCGCTTGGGATCATCCTTGGCGATGGCGAAAAGCGAGGGTGTGAAGGTGACGGCGGCACTACCGAGGGCAGCGTTGCCAATGAAGGAGCGTCTGTTAATGTTTTGCATGATTGGCAGTGTTGCTTCCAGTTACTAAAAAAGGAAGCCTGTTTTACAGTTGAGAGACAACATGTTGAATTTCATGATTGGCTTTGATGTCGGTTTTCTTTTTTGGTAAATTTAATAATATCTGCCCATTTACCCGAATGCCTTTCTTTCATTTTGATAAATTACGCTCGTAGAAAGCTCTTATGAATCTCTTGTCCAAGGCCGTTTACTTAGGAGTGCTTTGGGTTTCGGTTGTTCAATGCCAAGCCACTGAGCCCCCCAATGTCTTGTTCATTGCGATCGACGACCTCAATGACTGGGTCGGTTGCCTTGGCGGGCACCCCCAGGCAAAGACGCCGAATCTCGATCGTTTGGCCGCCTCCGGTGTTTTGTTTAACAACGCCCACTGTCCGGCGCCGGCATGCAATCCATCGCGCACCGCGGTGTTTACCGGTATTTCACCTCATCGTTCCGGGCTCTACCGCAACGGCCAAAAGATGCGCGAGGCCCTGCCCGACGTCGAGCTGTTGCCCAAGACCTTTTCCAAGGCAGGCTACTGGTCCGGTGGATCCGGCAAGATGTTGCACTACTTCATCGATGCCCGCTCCTGGGACGAATACTTCCCGGCCAAGGAAACCGAGAATCCGTTCCCCGATACCTTGGGTCCACCGAAACGCCCCGTCAGCCTCCCCCGCGGCGGGCCTTGGCAATACTACGAGACCGACTGGGGGCCGCTTGACGCCACCGACGAGGAATACGGGGGCGATTATTCCGTCGCCAAATGGGTCGGGGAGCGCTTGTCCAAGAAACAGGACAAGCCTTTCTTTCTGGCCTGCGGCATCTATCGACCGCACGAGCCGTGGTTTGTACCGAAAAAGTATTTCGACGCCTTCCCGCTGGACAAGATCCAGTTGCCTCCCGGCTATCGGGCGGATGACTTGGACGACTTGCCGCCAGCGGGCAAGGGCTTGGCCCGGAACCGATACTTTGCCCACATCCGGGCCCACAAGCAGTGGAAGCAAGGCATCCAAGGCTACCTTGCCTCGATCTACTTTGCCGACGCTATGCTAGGCCGCGTCCTCGACGCCCTCGAGAAAGGTCCGCACGCCGACAACACCATCGTGGCTCTGTGGTCCGATCATGGCTGGCACCTCGGCGAAAAGGAACACTGGCAAAAGTTCACCGCTTGGCGGGCATGCTCCCGCGTGCCGTTCATTCTACGTGTTCCCAAAGGCGCTCCCGGTCTGCCCGCTGGCACTCTTCCCGGCACTTGCTCTAAGCCAGTCAATCTGCTCAGTCTCGCCCCGACCTTGCTCGAGTTGTGCGGTTTGCCTCCACGCAAAATCCATGATGGTCCCAGCCTCGCGCCCCTGCTGGTCAACCCCAAGGCGAAATGGTCTCACGTCTCCCTCACTCACCTCCATCACCCGGGCAGCTACGGACTCAGTTCCGAGGGCTGGCGATACATTCATTACGCAGACGGCGGCGAGGAACTATATGATACCAAGAAAGATCCATTCGAATGGAACAATCTAGTCACTGCGTATAAGCACCACGCCACCTTGGATCGTTTGCGTTCGCTCGCCCCAAAAACTTTCGCCGAGCTGGTCGAGCCCAAGATCGATTCCCTGCCGGCCCTTCAATGGAAACCCCTCGCAAAAGAGGCCAAGGCACCCTCGTCGAAACCGGATGGCGGAACCTTTGATGTGATTTTCGTGAATCGTAGCAAGGGCAAGGTACAACTCTTGTGGATGGACCGCTCCGGCGGCACCAAACCTTATGCAGTAATTGCTTCCGGCGACCTCTGCCGTCAGCGCACCCGACCCGGGGCGGTCTGGATGTTCACCGAGGTCGAGAGTGGGGCAGGGCGCTCCTTGGGATACTTCGAGGTGGGAGACCGAGCGGCTCGGGCCGTTGTTCCAGAATAGCGGAGGGTGGCTTTCCGTCGCTCACTTTTTTGGTAAATATGCTTACCCATTTTTTACTTGGCAGGCGTGCGTACCGGTGCCTGTAAAAGTGTTTCCTTGCTCTTTCTGGTTTCAGCGCGTCAAATCGAACAGATCGTGAATCAATCCCTGCAGCTTCCCTTCTGCGTTTTGCTGGCGTGTTTATTCCATTCGCCCTTCGTTTCCGCGGATGGTCCAAAAAAAAAGCCTGGACCGGTTCCCGAGAAACAAATCGAACCCAAGAAAAAATACAGTTTCATCGGTAAATTGTTGGATAAGAAAAAAATCGAGGACGAAAAGAAGGATGGAGATCAGAACGGGAAAAAGGGGAAGAAGGATAAACGAAGCCACTTACTCAAATTCGAGGTCAAGGAAGTCATGGATGGTGAGGATGTCCTGAAGCCGGGACTCGTCCTTCTTTGCGTCACCGAACCGGGTCCCCTCCGCAATCCCAAGCAGGTCAAGGGCGCCCAGATCGAAGCAGGCGAAATCTACCGCGTCACCTCATCGAAGAAACTGGTTCGGGAGAAAGACGTTTTCCGGTTGATCGATTGTCGTTTGTTTTCGGCCAAAGGCAAGGTGGGCGATGAATACAAGGTCGGTAAGACTTGGAACGGCACCTTGCCGGTCAAAAGTCTGGAGCTCCTGCCGGAGGACCAACGCCAGAGTCCGGTCGCGTACTTTGGTGACAACAAGGTCTTCACCGCTTTTTGGAACAGCTTCAAGCCTCTGGATAAAAAGGTTTCGGCTCCCCAAGTCGATTTTTCCAAGAACATTGTGGTCTTGGTGAAGAACGTTCGTCGCCCGCAACCGATCGTCGGGCTCAAGGCACGGCTCGACAAAGGCACTTTGCGGGTTACGCCGAAGAAGAATTTCGAGTTTGAGGGGCGCCAGGCGAACGGCCAGATTTTTGCCTCGTTCTTTATCCTGCCCCGAAAAGGCATTACGACCCTAGTGTCGGGCAAGAAGCACGAACTCGAACTCAAGCCTCCGGGCTTCATCTACGCCGACTGAG
>TARA_B110000438_G_scaffold216129_1_pt1 | contig 12382 bp, 7 predicted proteins | sample TARA_B110000438 | Tara Oceans TARA_B110000438 (sample SAMEA4398413) | marine metagenome | biome: Polar Biome; feature: [MES] marine water layer (ENVO:01000295) within the mesopelagic zone...; material: water (ENVO:00002006), including particulate matter (ENVO:01000060) such as...... | reverse complement strand
CGAAATGCAACAAGTTTATACTCTTGCGAAAAAGGAGTTCGCACAGCGACGGAGTATTTACTCAGGTCTGCAAGCAGGTATCCGCGGAATGCTATGTTCCCCAAATTTCCTATATAAACAGGAAGGTGCATCGGAGTCGCTTGGCGACTATGCGATCGCCTCGCGCATGTCGTATTTTCTGTGGAACTCCCTGCCTGACGACACGCTTTACAATCTGGCGAGGCAGGGGAAGTTGAAGGATGCAGCGGTGCGAAGGGAGCAAGCGCTCCGAATGCTGCGGGACGATAAGAGCCATCGGTTTGCCAAAGATTATGTTTACCAGTGGCTCGATCTTGAAAAACTCGATATTATCGAACCGGATGTAAGTATCTTTACCGTTGACGAATTTGATCTTGTCCGAGATCAGATTAAAGAAGAACCGGTGGAGTTTTTTAGGGAAGTCCTTGCAAGCAATCTGAGCCTACAGAACTTTATTGACTCGGATTTTGTAATGATCACACCGGAGCTCAATTACATATATCGGATCGAGGGTCACGCGGTCGTAATGCCCAGCAAGCGACCTGGTGCTAGTAAAATTTCACCAAGGGACTACAGGCCCAAAGAGATTACTTCGGAATTCACCAAAGTGATGCTCGGGAAGAACGATAGACGTCGGGGGGGCCTTCTGACGCAGGCGGGCTTCATGTTGATGACGACGAACAATGGGGAATACACCAATCCGTTTTATCGTGGTGCATGGGTACTGAAAAGCTTTTACGGTGATCTACTAGAGACACCGGCAGATCTTGAAATCGCTGCACTGCAGCCCCCGACCAACACGGAGACGATCAGACAGACGATCGACGCCCATCGTGAGAATGCCAGTTGCAACGCCTGTCACAAGAAGATGGATCCCCTTGGCATTGCTTTGGAGAACTTCGACGTTATGGGGCGGTGGCGGGATCGGTACACTGATGTTGTTAACTATGGCATCACGCGTGAGGGCGGCAGTGATAATACAGGAGGCTTCCCTGTGGATACTAAAACCGTCCATATGGACGGCCGTGCATTCGAGGGTCCACAGGGCCTCAAGAATATACTGCTGGAAGACAACGACAAATTCTCCCGTGTCTTCGTAGAAAAGTTATTGTCCTATGCATTGGCACGCCGACTCACTTTTGATGATCGCGAAATGCTTAACCTGCTATATGAGCAGTCCGCTGATGCGGACTACCGACTTCGTGACATTTTGTTATCGATCGTTTCATCAGAATTTTACACTAGGCGATAAAAAAGAGCCGATAAAACAAAATCGATTCGCGGCCCCCGTACGCTACCGGCTGACCCCGAGCATCCGCCTCTGACTCTACATTTACTGGGTCAAACGCACATCCGCTCCAAAACGACCATCGCACGATCAGTTCTTCAAGAATCGGGATCGCGATGGGGACGGAATGATTACACTAAACGAGTATATTGGCAATCCAAAGGGGCGCAACGTTCCCGCCCTGACCAAGCGGTTCAACAAGATCGATTCAAATGGCGACGGCAAACTACAGCTGGACGAATTGAAGGCACAAGCAAAATGAGATACTCAATCGATTCTAAAATAGCCTCCAGCGCTGCGGATTTTGAATCGATGATTATCCAGAGGTTGCTCCGATCTGTCCTCGAAGAGCCAATAATGATTGAACAAAAGGTAACCTTCAGGTAGGTTAGTTGACTTAGCCTGCTATTGTTGCCCAGTCGTACCGTTTGGACCAAAGTTTGAGGATATTCAATTGAATTCGATTAATTTGTCCCGCCGTGAACTGATGATCACCGGCGGTAGCATCGTAATTACAAAATTAGGTTTAACTTCTCGTCTGGTAGGTGAGGATACGCAACCCGCAGCGAAAGACTTGATCTTCCGCACAACGGAGCCTCGCAATGGAGAACCCAGGCTGTCGCAATTGGTGCAATCGTGGATAACCCCAGTAAAGCACTTTTATGTTCGCTCGCATGCTCCCAATCCAACAGTCGATATTAACCAATTTGTGCTAACCGTCGAGGGAAAAGTCAGAAAGCCTTTAACGCTGAGTCTTGCACAAGTAAATCGACTGGCACGTCGAACAGTCACGGCAACGTTGACCTGCGCGGGTAATCGCCGAACTGAATTCAATCCGGAAGGTAAGGTCGGTGGAGTGCAATGGGAGGCTGGCGCTATAGGTAATGCCCAATGGTCTGGATTTGCACTGGCCGATGTCCTGAAAATGGCGGAAGTTCTAGAAGGTGCAAAACACGTTTGGTTTGAGGGTCTCGATAAAATTCAACGCGACGAGAAAGTAATTCCCTTTGGAGCATCGATACCAATTGAAAAGGCAATGCAAGGCGGGGATTTCCCTGGAGCCTTGTTAGTTGATCGGATGAACGGACAAGCTCTTACGCCGGATCACGGTTATCCGTTACGGACCGTCGTGCCTGGATATATTGGCGCTCGGAGTGTGAAGTGGTTGGGGAAAATCGTCGTTAGTGACATGCCGTCACCAAATCACTATTTAGCGCATGCTTACAAGATTGTAAAAAGCACGGATCCGATCGATTGGACTGAGGCAGGTCCGATTTATCGTTACCCGATCAATGGTGCGATTGCCTCTCCGGCACCTGCCGAGACCACTCGCCCGGGATGGATAAATATATCGGGTTACGTACTGCCGACTGGACACGCTGAGTCAAAGACGCGGCAAGTCGAGATCTCAACGGACGACGGCTTAACGTGGCAACCCGCCAAAACGATTGGTCAATCAAGCCCGTTTTGTTGGCAATTTTGGAATGCCCGTATTAGGGTAACACGCGACACCAAGTCGCTTTCTCTTAGAGCACTGGACACGTCCGGTGGATTTATGCCGCAGCGTGTTCCTTGGAATGCGAAAGGGTATCTGCAGAATTCATGGTACCGTTTACCAATTAAGGTACACAGGGGCTAAGGGTTCTTTAACTCAGTCCGAACGAAAAACCGTGTAGGCCCACATCAACCATTTAATTGAATTCGATTAATTTGTCCGAGTCACTCATCACCCATTTTGGGGTATTCCTACTGAACAGGCTGGCGTACAGTCTACTGCTGGAGCTGCCGGCATCTGGACATTCACCCGGGTAATGCCGGTCGGTGTCCGTCATTTGCAAGTTGTTAAGTGAGGATTGTTGTCTTCCGAACTTTCATTATCCCGTTTTCACGAGGTCGGGAACGTATGCGTTACCTGCTTTTCCTTCGCCGCGGACTGCTCCTCGTGCTCCTTGGCACGGCCTGGCTCTGGACCGTTGCAGGGGCTGCCTTTTGCCCACTCCTGCCGATGACCCTGCGGCCTGTCGCTGCACTGCTGTGCCTGATCGTTCCTGCCTGGACCTGGCGCCGGTCGAAGCAGCCACGATGGCAGCCCGCAGGTCTGCTGGTCTCTTTTCTGGCCGTCGCGGGGTTGCTCCTGCTGGCACGTCCACAAATCGATCGACACTGGGAAGCGGATCAACAGCTGTTGTCGCGAGTTGAGGTGACCGAGCATCACGTCTTGATTCATCACGTGCGGGACATTCAGAAAACAACTGACAGCCAAGTGGATTACTACGACCTCGCTTTTCCTCTCAACCAGCTTCGCAATGTCTGGTTCGGTGTTGAGTTGCTTGGAGGAACCCACCTTGTTGCGCACACGTTCCTGGCATTTTCCATTGATCGAGATGACGGACGGGAGTACTTCAACATCTCCATCGAAATCCGTCGTGAACAGGGAGAAACCTTCAGCCTACCAGGCGGACTTTATCGCAATTTTGAACTAATGTACGTCTTCGCCAGTGAACGGGATATTCTTATCCGCCGAGCGATGGAAGAGGAGGATCTGATCATGTTGTTCCCAGTACGTGCAACGCCCGAGATTGTCCAACGTCTTTTCCTGGACCTTGCCGCTCGCGCAAACCGACTGCATAGCGAGCCGGAGTTCTATCACACGTTAACAAACAACTGCACGAACAACATCGGGGCCCATGTAAACCAGATTGCCGCCCACACACTGAATCCCCTGGATCCGCGAATGCTATTTTCGGGGCTGACAGACAAGTTGCTTTTTGACAAGGGGCTGCTCGACAGCGACCTGGACCTGGAATCGGCTCGCCGTCGTTTCCGAGTTGACCAGCGGATAAAGGAAAACTCCGAAAGAGAAGACCTTTCCGACTGGATTCGTCGCTTCGAAGAGTAACCGGTGCTAAGCACAGCACTTCGGCTTCGTCGACTAACAGGCACGTTCATCCGCTGGATCTCCGTATGCTGGGCAAGCTGCACAGTACTTTGCTCAGCGCGACACGCTATTTCGATAGAATCACGCGATGCGGTGTTTCCTCCTGATTCCCGGTTTTGTCGCGCGCCATGGCGGTAATGACAGCACCAGTCTTAGCGCTAATCTCGGTACTCCAATCAACCACACCGTCAGTCACGGAAATAAGTGTGGCGTCCTGCCCATTTACTTGTACGGATACGATGTCACCGTCGTCGTGCGTCGTGCCAGAAACAATGACCTTTCCACCACGACGGACAAGCGACGTGATCACCGTCGCAGGCGGCAGACCATCCACGACCTTAAGAAGTTCCGGAAATTCCACATCGCTAACCTCTGCTACCAGCGATTCATCTCCGGTAAGTGGGGGTTCTTTCCGATAGCGGTTACCATCGCCAACCAAGTCCTTGGCTCGCGCGCTGACGACCTTGGCGTGTCTCCCCGGACCAAAGTAATTGTGCACAAACACCGGCACTCCTTTTGGCGTCTTTGGCGTCAGGCGTGGGCCGCCACCGAGATTCAAAAGCGCCTTTTGACGTCCTTGCGAACTACTGACAACCTTGACGTTCTGGAAATGGGATTCCGCCTTGCCGCTAACATTGTTGGCGCTGATTTGAATCAATGGCATATTGCCGCCGCCGCGGATATCAGAGAAGGTCAGCCCATCGACGGTCAGTGAACCATGTTGCAGGCTGCGGTCGTCCAGTCCACGGTTAAACGGTTCGGTATTGGTTGAAGCGATGACTATGTTTCTGTAGACGTGATTTTCGAACCAGGGACGATAAATGCCGTAATTAGCGTGGTCGATCGTCACGTTTTCAATGAGCATGGTTGGCAGTTGGGCACGTAACGCATAGTGGGTCTGCCAAATCTTGAGACCATTGATTCGATGGGGGTCATGGGTATCCGGACCGACCCCATCTGTACCCGACATGGCAACAGAATAGAGTCCTTCCGAGTGTGATTCGTTATTGGAGAAGCGGGAGATGGCCAGGCTGCGAATATCAACAGTCTTCTCTTTACCGTCAGGCATCAGCACGGGGAGGTTCGAGTCGAAATTACTTCGTTTCTGGCTGTCATAGCGAAAACCGTACTGGTCGTTTTCGCAAGCAACGTTTTCAGTCAGCGAGTTGCGTCCGTTAGCCCACCAAAAAGCCGCACCGTCGTTTGGGTCGAAGGGCAGAATCTGACGTGGCAAGCGTTGTCCATCAAAGGCATTGACGCCAAGATTGCGATGCAGCAGGTTGTAAACTTCCGTGCCATCCTCCAGAAAAAAGCCGTGTCCAACGCTTCGGTAACCAACGCAATCTCGAACAATCATGTACTGCGTGCCGTGAATCGTTACCCAGCGGTTATGCGAATCGACAATGGCCGCCCCAACCACACTGCTGCCACGCATGGTGCGCCCCACTAGGTGAAAGTGAATCGCATAGCGACCGAGCACATTCTCTTTTCCTAGGTGCGCCAAACGTGCGTAGCTGATCCCGCCCTTGCTGAATCGATGGTAAACGGTGTGTCCGCGAACACCATTGGGATCGGCGCTTTCGATGACGACATTGCGGGACAGATTGGCCACTTCGCTGCGAAAGGATCCGGTGCCGAAATGTACGTAGGCGAGAGGTTTGTCTAACGTGAGATTCATTCCGTTTATGGCGGCAATTGTTCGGTGTTCGGTTTGCGTATCGCCGTCGCGAAGCGAACCGGATGTATAATCGCGTTGCGAAGCAGTGACGATCACTTCATCTCCGACACGCCACCCTTCTACCGCTTCAGACAACAAGACCTGTTGATCGCCCGCTTCAACGTCTGCCCCCAATTTGACCCAACAGCGGCTCAACGGGCTACCATGTATCTCCATTCGTGCCGAACAACAAGCGATGGCCGGAGCATCATCAGGATTCATGCCAGCGATATAGTGTAATCGCACGCGGGCAGTAAACTGCGGCGGAATCGGGTTTCCTGGCGTGCCGATTTCCATCGTCGGCAAGTCGTTCTGTAGATGGGCTGCCGGCGACTCCGCTTTGTCGTTGTGAAGAAAATCACAGGCAAACCCGTCTTCCCTGCACTTGTCACTGTTCTGTACCTTGAGGATTCCGACGTTGAGTTCCGTGTCACAGTCTCGGGCAAAACTGAGAATACCCATGACTTGCACCAGCCGTATCACATCGGTTTTCTTGACATCGTAGACGACGCGCGTCCCACGACTAATTAACACGCGATCACCGCTTCGTGGCACCCGTGGCGGCTGCCACGTTTTCGCTTCCGACCACTTACCGCTGGCAACCGAACGAATCGCGAATTGCAGGTTCTGGGGGTGGTCGTGCTCATGGTCACCCTTGTTTGCGGGGACATCAGCCGCACTCGCGAGAATTGATAAACAAAGAAAGGGCGCGACGAGAAGGCTACGGCAATTCATGTTTACCTCGTTCTATGATATCTAGACGTTCTATTTGGAATCGCCGAAGTAGGCTGATGCCGTAATGTACCTGCTATTTCCCCTAGGTGTGAGACGCAAACGGCGTTTTTCCTATGAACCGAGTGTTAGATGGGGTAGAGAGTTTAGTGCACCACGCACTTACCAGGGAAGTGCATGTGCTACGTCGGATTTTGCGGCGCCCATTTCAACATCATTGATTTTCCACTTAGAAACAGCACTTAATTGGCTGAATTTGGGCTGAATTTGGGCTGTATTACTTAACATTACCGTATTGAGGGACGATTAAATAAATAGACAAACTGATTCTTTGTAAATACCTGCTGTGGTTTTGGCGTGAAACGATTTACCAGCGCATCTGATCTTGAACGCGTTCACTGCAAACATTACCAATCTTGCACTTACGCTGTTTTACTCCAACAGTTTGCTATTTCGCTATGCATCATTGTGACCTTGACGCAGATGGCTGTTGGACAAAATGCCAACGAGGACGCGGAGCTAATCGATCCCATATCCGTACGACTTGCAGAAGCGCCAAGTGACAATTGGGTTGCTGGGGTTAAGGATTTGCAACGCAAGGATTTCTTCGAGCGATGGCGAAAACTGGGCGGGCTCTACTCAAACTCTGAGAATCCGCTTATTCAAGAACTTAAATTCCTTGGACGATTTCATTACCAATATGGGCTGGTTGATGGCTCAGTCGGCGGGAACGACGTGAACTACGAAACGGATGAAATGCGTCGATTTCGTGCGGGGCTGAGCACTAAATTCCTCAAAAACTGGGATCTATACGCTGAGGCCGAAATTTCTGACGATCAACGCCCCCGAGGTGGGGATCTTGATATTCGCTTTAAACATATGTGGCAATTCAAGCTGCACCTAGATGTGAAAAAAGCATTTGATCTCGATAGCGTTGACGGCTTCAAGCTCGGTATCGGGTCGCGCGAGATCAACATGTCTTACGAATGGGTTACGTCATCTAAAAGAATCAAGACCGTCGAGCGTTCTGCCATTGCCAATAAGATATGGGCATACAATTCGGAGTTTGCCAATCCAACTGGTATTTGGTTCATTGCGGAACGCGAGTCTGTAACGTGGACACTTGGAGCGTTTAGCACAACACAGCACGACTGGGTTGCACCATTCAACGATGGAGAGCTCTACTACAGCAACGTTCATTGGGCCGCGCAAGACGGCGGGGATAACGAAGAGACGGACCTGCGATGGACCATGTTTATTCAAGATGTCAGCGCGGGCGACGAAGTTCTTGCTGGTGGTCTCGACTGGGCGACCGCGGTTTCAATTCAACGCAAACGTGGGCCGTGGGAATTTCATCTTGAGGGAATTCTTGGCAACAATGGCGATCAGGTAAATGCAAATCGTGAGGGTGACTTTTGGGCTATTGTTGTTATGCCCTCATTCTGGATCGTTGAAGACAGCCTTGAAGCGGTCTTTCGCTACCAGTATCAAGGCAGCACTGAGTCTGAGGGAATTCGGCTTAACTCTCGCTACATTCGCCGCGCCGGTGCTCGTGACGGATTTCCATCGTTAGCCAATGGGCGGGGAGATGAACACCACAGTTGTTATTTGGGTCTACACAAACTAATCCGCAGCCATCACCAAAAAATCATGGCTGGCGTCGAATATGACTCTCTTCTGCAAAATGGAACCGAATTGTTCGGCAGCTGGTCCGCTATGGCAGCCTATCGAATGTACTGGTAGAGGCTACTTCCCACGGCCCTTGTGGACTTTCGCTTAACTCATCTGCGACAACACACCTCATAAACATTTAGAGTGTTACGAGAATGGGGTCTTTGTCCTTGCCAATCTTGGATATCAAATGCGAATATATACATTGCAGTGGCGATTACGTGGGTAACCTCACTGACTAATGTACCCTTTTTATTTTTCCCCGTATTGAAAGTCAACTCAAATGACACAAACGAAGAAAGATGCATCCGACCCCAAATCTACGACGGGTCTCACAACACGAATTCGTTTTCAACAAATGACCGTCGCTGTACTCTGCCTGCTGAGTCTCGGGTTCTTTTCAGCCGCCGTGATGTTACCTGGACCGACAGCTATCTCGGAGAACGTCAACAACTTGCATGAGGTTGCGTTTGCTTCAGAAGAGCAGATAGCGTCGATGGAATCTTCTTTGCAAGTAGTTAGCAATTCCGCCTCACAGGGTAGTTTAAAGCGATTGGCGGCCTATACGGGGGCGTTACAGCCAGCACTGGAAAATACGGCGATCGATTTCGAGCATCTTAAGGCAACCAGTAACGTTATTGGAAACATGGCCGATGGCTTGCAAACTTTTAGCGAACACCTAGAGCCGGAACATATAGACAGCCTCGCTTCTGGCGTTGGCGCTGTAGCGGGTTATCTTGAACAAGTAGAACCGATTTCGAAGAAATTAGCGGACGGACTAGCGCAATACGCAAAGTTATTAGATACACAATCCGCGGTATTTGGCGAAACAATAACCGCGATCGCATTGAAGGAGTCGGAAATTACCGCCATGGAAAAATCATTGAAGGACGCGGCTATCGTTCTGAATGGCGTATCGGTAATTTTTACCGCGAAATTCATTGCTGACATTCGTAAAACCTTACCGTCATTTCGGATCGCCTTGAAAGATTCGATAAGTACCGTCAAATTGTTGTCATTTGGAAGCTCACAGGAAAAGCGCGTTTTGGCGGTTAACAATATGATTAAGAATATTGACGCATTCAATATCATGTTAGCAGCGGTGGAAAAACAAGCGCCGCAAATTAACGCTGCGGCTCGTTCGTTTAGCAATGTGTTAAATAGATTTGAGACGACGCTCAGCAGTGTCAAGCCTCTGTTGCTGAAGCTGCCCCAAATTGCAGCGCAAACAGCATCTAAACTGCCAGCTCTAGCCAACGACCTCTCAACGATATTGAGGAACACTAGTGATTTTAAGGAAGTCGCGGGTTTTATGCGGCAAGCGGAATCCGACTTGCGTGAATCGCGAAAAGCGTTCACGGGGACGCAGGCACAAATCAAGGACACTGTTGTACTTTTAGAGGGAATGAAGACACAGCTAGATTCCGCGTATGATAATCGTGAGGAAATCGAAGCAAACTACGCCAGGATGATAGCATTGACCAAAAGCACGGTCGACGGAGTGCCTGTGATGATCGAAAATGTTGAATTAACGATGGATACTGGGATTCGAACTTTAACAAACTTGCGTACGAATATTTCCGCAACTCGGAATGCATTACCAAAATATCAATCGGTTGCCGTGTTTTGGATGGTGACATTTCGCATCGGTCTTGCCCTGATTGGCTTGGTATTTGCAGGACAATCATTTTGGGGATTTCAGGACCTCAAACAGGCGGCCTCGTAATAGATAGGGCAGGCTGAGCCTGTATATGCATCCATCGCTGGTGTCACACCCTCGTGAGGAGACTTATCCCAGATTTTAGCTTGACCACAGGGAATACCGCGCCGGTTTGGCCAGCTTCCTGGTCTACGGAGAATACCTCGATCATTTCATCTGAGACAAAACCGAAATACTTATCGGTTCTGAAATCCCACATGTGTCCAATTCCGAGATTGTTCTTTAACAGCTTTTCAAAAGCTTTTTTAAAAGCGTTATACATGCTATCTCTTTAGGTAAACCATGTCGCATCTAGATACCGCTACAAATTTATGCCATCAATTCTTCCAGTGGGCCCTTCAAATCGAGGGAACTCAGATTTGAGTCCGGTTGACCAAATGTCTCCGGAGTCCTCATACCAACCGATTCCATCAAAGATAGATAAAGGTTGCCAACGGTACGGTGGCCTTGCATGCCGTATTTAGGAAACTCTAGATAACGCCCCGACCGCAACTTCTTACCCATCCCGCCAAGAAGAATAAATGGCCAATCATGACCAGCGCAATGGTGGTCCCCCGAAGAACAAGACATATACACAATCATCGTGTTATCAAGCATCGAGCCATCTCCCTCAGGAATGCTAGCAAATTTATTTGCCATTTTTGCGATCTGTTTCAAATGCAGTTTTTCGATCTCCATCCGTGCCTGATGTCCCGTCCAACCATTGGATGCCTTGTTTTCCTGCAAGTGACCGATGGCATGGACGGAGTTAGTGAGATTAAGCTCCGAATACTTTACGCCCAATGTATCCGGCCGTAATGTTACCACGTTCGTTAAGCCAGCGACCAAGGCCGCGGACGCAATTTCAAAGTGCGACTCAATTCTCGCAGATGGCGCAAGTGAATCGTAACGGTCCGTCAACTCAGGTGCGTGTTCTTGTATCCGTTCCGTTAATGCCGCTTTCTTTTTCTCGATCTTTCGTAACGAGTCAAACGAATCCATATAACGAGCGAAGCGATCCTTATCTTCTCCCGCTAGTTGCTTTTCCACACGCCGAGCGTCAGCGGTCAAGAAATCTAAGAGATTGCCGCTCAGAGCAAGTTTCTTTTTTAATTGCTCAGGACTCGCCACGGCCGCGCCGAAAAGCTCAAGGAATGCTTTACGTGGCGATGCTTGATAGGCAACCGGCTTGGCGATTCCGTAGGCTGAAAGGTTCGGATAACAGTAATTGTCTTCCGGTCCACGGTTGCCCGCCTCCAGCAATCTACCGTTCATCGCCATGCCGTACATCGGATAAGGACCGCTCGAGAGATGCTGGCCCAACATGCAATCTAGCGTCGGTGCTACGGCAATCTTTTCGGAATCGTGCAGTGAAAGAGCCCCAAAACCCTTAGTGTGATTCCCCCTGAAGCCGACGCCCGACAAACTCTGAATGATCGTCAAGTGTTCCTTAACTTCCTCAAGAACAGCGAGTTTTTCCGGTAACTCGTGTTCGGCCAACGATACATCTATCAAAGCACCTTCTCGTCGGGACCTGTTACCAAGTTTCCCACCGGTCGTTTCATCTACAAAATTGTTGGTTATACCACCAGGTACAAGATTAAACTTGTCGATCCCTGATGATTTCACCACGAAGACGAATCGTTTAGGCAAGGCGGCCGCATCTCCAGCAGCGTGGACCTTAATTGATTGAATAAACGGTGCCATGGCGAGAGAACCGCCACCAAGCGATAGACTGCGAAGAAACTGACGTCTTTTATAGTTCATTAATTTGCCCGTCGTAAAAGTACTTGGTTATCGTCTGTATAAGAAGGAATCGGAACTTAATAACGAAACCACCAGCGATTTAAAGCTGCCGCCGTTATCTAAATAGGCTTTTTCCGCATCAATCAAGGTTTTTGAATCGCTAAGCATCTCATTTCGTCCCATAAAATAGCGGAATAAATGACGAATGAAGGACTGACGCGCACGATCCGAATGCCCTAAACGATGCATCATCTCCACCGCGTCCTGCACTTCTCCATCAATATTGGGGTCGCCCGAAAACGAAATCGCTCCAACCGCGTTGACTTTGCGAGTTGTCAGCTGACCTTCCTTTAACTTGCGTTCAAATTGGCCATCCCGCCGCCGGTAAATCTCGCCGTTCTCGTCAAAATAATGCTCAGTTCGATATCGTCCCCAGTCGTCAAATACCTCAAAAGGCTCACCGAGCGGATTGATCTTACGATGGCACTTCCAACATTGTTCAGCTCGCAACGGCTCCATCCGTTCCCTCAATGTCATGTGGGGATCGGTCGGAACATTCGCATCGACATCCGG
>TARA_B110000438_G_scaffold210725_1_pt1 | contig 12386 bp, 11 predicted proteins | sample TARA_B110000438 | Tara Oceans TARA_B110000438 (sample SAMEA4398413) | marine metagenome | biome: Polar Biome; feature: [MES] marine water layer (ENVO:01000295) within the mesopelagic zone...; material: water (ENVO:00002006), including particulate matter (ENVO:01000060) such... | reverse complement strand
CCAAAAAAAACTTTTTCAGATTCAAATCTTTGTGAAAAATGTTTTAAAAAATTATTTTTATCATGTTCTGATAAATCAGAAGGGGGAATAGGAAGTTGTGTGTTTGTACCACTAACTCTATTTTCAATAATTGCAGAACTAACAGGAAAAATTTTATGAATTTGATTTAAATAATACAAATGCCTTAATTGATCACCGCCAATAAATAATATTTTTAAGTTGTCAAACATTTTCTTCTAATAATTTTAATTTAACCAAGTATTTTGAATATATAAAAATTTCATCTTCAGATATTCCAGATTTTAATGAAATAAATTCAATTGGGGTATTACCGTCAGAATAAAATAAAATATTTAGCAATAAATCAAGATTTATTTTACTATTACTAACTAATTCATCTTTAGACATATTTTGTTTTAAAGTTCCTCCAATTGTAGGATAAAGATTTCTTTTACTTAACATAGGCTCACAATTAGGATTAAGTGAGTTAAAAATTGGAAAATTAGTTTTTTTATTTTTAATTTTTTTATTATCTTTATGAAATATTAAATCATTAGATTGTTCTAGGGCATCAATGATTTTAACATATATGGAAAAGATGGATAATATTGAAGATTCAGAGATAAATTCTAAATTATCTAATGAAGTATGATAATTTTCGTATTCATGAAATTTATCTTTACAAATTAATCCAATCGGTATTCTAAATCCCGGAGAAGAAAATTGTCTTTCATCGCTACCTCTAGGAACAAAAGGAAATTTTTTGAATTTAATATTATTATCATCTAATGTATCTGTAACAATTTTATCAATTGGATGATTCTCAAGATATGTTGATTTATAAGAAAAATTTCCAGGTCCAGCCACACAAGTTAAAACAAAACCACCAAATACATTAGACATAGCATTTTGATTTTGTGATAAATAGCTAATTGCACCTATAGTTTCAGGCATAATTAAAAATCGATAAGAAAATTTAGTATTTTTAGATTTTAGATATTGTAATAATAATATCCATAAAATCATACCAGATAAATTATCATTAGCCATAGAGGGGTGGCAACAATAAGTTGAAAAAATAAATTCATTTTTAGATTCTCCTTCAATTAAATATTCACCAAGAGTCATAGAGCCTTTAGATAATGAAGAATTAATTACAACATGATATTTAGTATCAGGGTTCATTTTTTCAAGATTATTATGTTCTAAACAGAATCCCCATTCTTGTTTATAATAAGAAGTTCTGTAGGGTATTGCATTTGGAATATTAGGCAATGTATGAAGGTGTTTTTTTAGCTGTGTAAAAGTTAAAGTTTGATTTATGGGAATGCTGTAATTGATTATATGAAGATTATTTTTTTGAAAATCAATAATTTTATTTCCTTTAGAATCTTCAATGAATGCATCATCAATATTCCATTCATCAGGAATTTCCCAATCAAAGCATTTTGTTCCAGAAGGAATTTCAATAATTTTAAAATCAGAAATATCTCTTAAGATATTTAACGATTTTCTAACACCATTTCCAGTAATACTTCTACAAATTGGAAATAATTGCTCCATTAGAGTAGAAATAATTTCTTTTTGATAAGAAAAATCATTAGAATTACTAATATTTTCAAATAAATCTGAATTTGACACTTTAATATTATTAATAATTTAGCAGTATTATACTTTTAAACAATATTGGTTAGATTTATCTTGACCCTATTTTAAATTATTTTTTATATGTCAACTATTGATTTTAAATTAACATTAATTGGAAAATCTGAAGAATATATTAAATTGATTACTGATTATGAAAAATATACCGAGTATCTACCAGATCAAATAAAATCTGTTAAAGTATTAGAAAAATCTTCAGATTATACAATTACTGAAGAGACATTACATCTATCTAGTATAATTTCAAAAACTTTTGTACAACAAACAAAACACTATTCAATTTTTGAGAATATTCTTAAAAGTGAAATTTTATCTGGACCAGCTAAAGGTTCAATAATTAAACTTAAGGTGAATGAAATTGAGGAAAAAACAACAATATTTTTAGAAATTCAAATTAAATTAGAATTTAGATATAAGATTCTATTACCAATAATTAAAAAATCATATAGAATATTTTTTACTGGAATTCTTTATAAGATGCAAAATTCTTTAATCACATAGAATAAAAATTGAATATTATTAATTGGAACAATGTAATGCAAAATTCAGAGGAATTTAAAAATCAAACTTTATTTAGATTCGGTTTTGTTAAGAAAATTTTTGAAAACTCTTTTTATGATCAACTTTATAGTAATTATCCAAAACTTGAAAATTTTGATGATGGTTCTGATATGTCAAAAAACCAATTAAAACTAGATTGGGGTGAAAACAGTAATCAAAAAGAAACTCAAAATATACACATGCCAGGTTCAGATGCTGTTGTATCGGGTTCAGATTCAAGATTTAGTAAAGAATGGAATGAATTTAAACAATATGCTGAAACAGAAGAATTTGTACAAGGATGGAGAGATTTTTCCGGAATTCCTGTAAATAGATTGAGAGTTTTTCGTTTTTTAGCATATAGAAAAGGAGGATTTCAATTACCTCATATACATAATGTTGGTCCAAGTACTCTAGTTTTGATGTTTTATTTTTCCAAAAATTGGAATGAAGGAGAAGCTGGTGGTACGTATATGGCTAGTGAACTTGACGAATCAAAAATTATTTTTGAACCGTATGATCTTGATAATTCAATGGCATTATTTCATGATGGACCAAATTCAGTTCATGGTACACGACTAATAACAAAGAATTCTGAAAGAAGAGCTCTTCAAATTACTTTAGAAGGTTGGTCTAAAGAAAACGGTTGGACAGGTTCCTGATTAATAATTAATATTATTTAATTTTCCAAATTATAGCAGAGAGTCTATTTACCGGACTACCAGAATGAACTAATTTTTGTTTTGATAAAATTTCAATTTTATTTTCTGATTCTAATTTATTTAATTCTCTTACAAGATTATTTTGATAATCACAAGCATCAAAGTATTTTTTTACCATGTAAGGACTACTATCATAATCCACTTCAAAGTTCATTACTAATTTTGGCTTACCATTAATAATATTTTTTAAAACATTTGGCATAATGTGTTTACATTGTTCTAAACAAGTATTTGTAAAAACAATTTTTTCATTTATCAAATCTTGTGGAATTATTTCATTTAAGTTACATTCATCTAAGCGAATATCAATATTTTTCATTTTAGTATATTTTTTTAAATTTTTAATTGCATTTGTAGATAAATCACATCCAGCAAGATTACGAAAACCTGAATTATATAATGAAAATAAATTTCCTCCTAAACCACAGCCTAATTCAATAATTGAATTTTGAGAAAAATTTTTAAAAAAAGATAGAAATTCTATCTTAAATTTTTCTTGATAATCTCTTCTAAGTATTTTAATTAATTTGTTAGATATTGGTGCAATTACAATATCATCTATGTCCTTTCTTGCATAATTACCAGCTAATGTTTCAAATTCAATATCTTCAAATGACCTATTCCATTTTCCAGAATTATATTCTTTATCAACAAGTGAATAATTACGATTAACTTTTTTAAAATTTATTTTCATAACATATGCATAAAGTTTCATAATTTCAAATGTAGAAGCTTTTTTGTATATCACAGTGATATCTGAAAAAGTTACAATAATTAAGGTTTCATTATTTGTCAATTGAGTTCAAAAATATTATGAACAATTACAGAAATGAATTAAAAATATTTGAGATATATTTAATGAATTTTTTAAATTAGTCAAAAAATTTACGGCAAAAATTATTTAATTCTAAGTAAAAATCATTAGAATCACATATAAAATTGAAATTTAGAGGAATATTGTGAAGTATTGTTTACGTTGCTGTTATCCAGAAAATGCACGCCCAGCTATAATTATTGATGATGAAGGGGTATGTAGTGGTTGTAGAACATTTGAAGATAGACCAAAAGTTGATTGGAATGAAAAAAGAAATCAAATGCAAGAGATTTTAAATGAATATAAAAAATCAGCTGAAAAAAATAATGCAAATTGGGATTGCATTATTCCAGTAAGTGGTGGAAAAGATAGTACGTATGTAGTATATCTAATGACACAAGTTTACAAAATGAAACCACTATTAGTAACTTATAATCATGCATTTAATTCAAAAAGAGGAATTAGAAATTTAACAAATATTGTCGATAAGTTTGGATGTGATTTACTTAGATATTCTACAAATCCAAAAACTGCAAAAAAACTTTCAAGATATATGCTAAAAAAAGTGGGAGATATCACATGGCACCACCATGCAGGATTAATGACATTTCCAATGCAAACTGCTGCAAGATATAAAATTCCATTAGTAATTTGGGGGGAACACGGAGAAGGATTCCTACTAGGAATGCATAATTTAGATGATAATGTGGAATATACAAAAAAGCATAGACAGGAACATTTGATGAGAGGGTTTGAGCCAGAAGATATCTTAAATGATTCTGAAAATAAAGAAATTACAAGAACGGATCTTGCACCATTTTTCTATCCTTCTGATGATGAAATAAATTCGGTTGGTGTAAGAGGGATATTTACATCAAATTTTGATCCATGGGACCAAATAGCACATACTGAAAAAATGATTAGAGAATATAATTTTGAAACTTTTCAAAATCCAGAACATACGTTCAATTTGTATGCAAGTATAGATGACCACGCAGAAAGAACTCATAATTATTTACGATATTTGAAATTTGGCCATACAAGATGTACAGATCATGCATCACTAGAGATAAGACATCAGAGAATGAGTAGGGAAGAGGGAATTAGTATGATAGAAAAATATGAACATTTGAAACGACCAAAAAATGTTGATGTTATTTTAAAATTTTTAGAACTTTCAGAAGAGGAATTCGTGGCTTCAGTTGATCATCTAAGAGACAAAGAAATTTGGGAGAAAAAATCTAATGGGGAATGGGAATTGTTAGATTGGATAGGAAACCATATTGATGATCCTGGTGTAGATAAAGTTAGATTACCAATTAAAGAGAAATGGAATTTTTTGAAAACATCAGTTAATCCTACAACTCGTGAAACAAAAAACACGGGAGATGACGAAGAGCTCATATATCTTTAGTTGTAATTAAATTCGAATTGATATCAATATTAGATTATGGAATGGGAAATACTCGTTCAGTTTCAAATGCATTTAATCTGTTGGGAGAAAAATGTATAATTACAAATAAAAAATCAGATATCACAAAATCAGAAATTATTGTATTACCTGGAGTAGGAGCATTTTCGGATGGTATGAAAAATATTAAAGAAAATGGATTATTAGAAATTTTAAATGAAGAAGTGATCGATAAAAAGAAACCATATCTAGGTATTTGTTTAGGTTTAGAATTTTTAGCAAAAAATAGTCTAGAAGGAGGATTTTGTGAAGGTTTAGGGTGGGTAGATGGAGAAGTGAAACAAATAGAAACTAGCAACCAAGAGAACAAAGTACCTCATATGGGATGGAATGATACAAATGTTATTTTGAATGATGGGATATATTCGGGAATGAAAGAACCTTCATTTTATTACTTACATAGTTACTATCTAGATTTAAAAAATAATGATAAACAGTATATTTCTGGAAAATGTAATTATGGTAACAGTATAATTACTTCCAGTATTGAAAAAGATAATATATTTGCAGTTCAGTTTCATCCAGAAAAAAGTCAATCAGTTGGGATAAGATTACTTCAAAATTTTTTAACAAGAGTAAGAGAAAATGTTAAAAAATAGACTAATTCCAGTTGTTATTTTGAATGACAATAATGTTGTACAAAGTGTTAATTTTAAACATACAAATGTAATTGGAAATGCAATTACATCTGTTGATTTTTTTAACAGTTGGGCCGTAGATGAAATAATTGTTATTGATGTAAGCCGAACAAAAAGAAAAAGAGGTGATTTTCCAAAAATTATTGAAGGATTATCAAAAAGATGCTTTGTTCCATTAAGTGTAGGGGGATGGATAGAGAATATCGAAGATATCAATAATTTGTTAAAATTAGGTGCAGATAAAGTGATTATCAATACACAAGGTATCAAAAATCCTGATTTTATTAAAAATGCTGCAAAAAAATTTGGATCACAATGTATTGTGTCTTCAATTGACGTTAAAAAAAATGAAAAAAAAGAATATGAAGTTTTTGCAGATAGAGGTAGGAAAGCAACAGGATTAGATCCAGTTGAATGGGCAAAGCAATGTAAAAAATTAGGATGTGGAGAAATTTTTTTAACATCTATTGATTATGAAGGAATGAAAAATGGATACGATATTGAATTATTAAAAATGATTACAGATGCAGTTGACATACCAGTAATAATTTTTGGAGGAGTAGGAAAATGGGAACACTTAGTAGATGGAATTAAGAAGGGTAATGCAGATGCAGTATCAGCTGCAAATATTTTTCATTATACAGAGCATTCAACTTTTCATGCAAAAAAATTTCTTACAGATGCAGGATTAGATGTAAGAAAACCTGATTTTTATGAGGTTCCAACTCCAAGAAATCCTAAATATGAAGAAATTTTTTAATTATTTTTTTGCAGATATTAGCATACTAGAACTAAGATTATATTTTTGGATTAACTTTTGAATATCTAACAGTAAATTTGAATTATTTTGTTTTTTAACATATGAAAAAAATGGAAAATTCTTTTCAGAAATTATATTAGTATTTAATTTATTCATAATTATATCAATATCTAAAATTCCAGGAGTAATGATATTAATTTTTTTAAATCCAATAGATTTTAACAATAATGAAATAGAATTAGGATTAAAGAAGTTCAGATGATTAGGTGCAACAACACTATCATGTTCTTTTTTAAGAATTTGCATATCTAATCCAAAAAAATTAGGTGTAGTCAATATTAGTAATCCATTTGATTTTAATCCATTGTAACAAGATTTTATGAAGGGTTTTGGTTCAAACAAATGCTCAATTAATTCAAAATTTACAATAACATCTGCATTGAGTTTTGGAATTTTTTCAATAGTGGATTCAATTACATTGATTTTAGGAATTTCTTTACATTTTTTTGAAGTTATTTCTGAAGGTTCAATTGCAGTTATAGAATTAGCTAAATTATGTTTTTGAGCCAATCTACAAAACCAACCATATCCAGCACCAACTTCAACCAAATGATTAATTTTTTTTATATTATTTTCATGAAGAACTTTTTGAACTAATTTTAATCGTGGTTCAAAAATATTTTTTATTCTAGATTTTTCTGTTTTTTGATAAATTTGTGCCCAATAATTCATACATTTAGATGAAGAATAAAATTTTTCTAGTAATTCTACTGAAGGTCGGGGATTAACAAAAAGAGTTAAACATTTTTTACATTCAACAAATGTAAATTTTGATTTCTTAAATTGAAAAGTATATTTTTTTGAATTACAGGAAGGACAGTTAACAGATATAAAAGAATTAGACTTAAACATAGCCATATCATTTTTACGTAATTGATTCATTTTTTTGATCATGTTATTTGGTCGAATATTGGATTCTTTAACAAGAGTCATATCTATTAAATAATTAAATTATTCATACTTCAACCTTACTTTTTATTAAAATTTAAATAACTTTTTAAAAATTCTAATTATTTTTTTCAATTATGTGATTATCAAGCCATAATATTTCTAATTCAGATTTTTTAAATACTCTTAGTCCATCATTGACTGTTCTAACAATTGGTTCGCCATGAAGATTAAATGAAGTATTCAATAATGCAGGTACTCCAGTTTTTTCATAAAATTTAAAAATTAAATTCCATAAAACAGGATTTTCTTCTTTTTTTAATAATTGTGCTCTAGCAGTACCATCAGCTTGATGAACTGCAGCTGGAATTTTATTTTTTCCATCTTTTGTTTCGAAAGCTATAGTCATGAATGGTGATTGAAGTTTTTTAGGATTTTTAATTAAAAGATCCTGATATTCAGATAAAATAATTGGTGCAAATGGCATCCAAAAGTCTCTTTTTTTGATAGAATTATTTATTTTTTCAACATTAGCATTGATTCGAGGATCTGCAATAATACTTCTATTTCCTAAGGATCTTTGTCCCATCTCCATATTTCCTCTACATGTTGCAATAATTTTTCCTTCCAATAATTTTTCTAAAATTTGTTCTTCTGAATCAAATTTTTTAACATTATATTCACTCAAAGATAGAATTTCTTTTTCTTCGTATTCTGCACCACCACCAAGGTAGAGTGAAGTTAATGGTTTAGGATTTATGCCATTCATTTGTGCCCAATTATAACAAGCTCCAATTGGAAGAGTTTCATCAGTTCCTGCACCACAAATGAAAAAATTTTGAATATTAGAAATTTTTGAAATTTCCAAATTAGCCCTTACATTCATAGATATACCACCTGAAAAGACTACACTCTTGGTATCATAGTGTTTACAAGCATTAGAAATCCAATTTACCAAAATTTTTTCTGTAAAGGATTGTAATCCAGCTGCAATATGATCAAATCTAAAATTTTTTAAATTATTTTTTAAATGATCATAAATATCTGGAATATCTTTATTAAAAATAAATTCCAAACCATCAAGTTGCAACATATTATCAAAAATTTTTTCAACTTTTTTTACCATTGGACCATTATAGTAAGAAGCAAGTCCCATGACCTTGTATTCATGTTCATTAGCTAACATTCGTAAAACAAGAGTGGTATACCGATAAATTCTTCCTAATTGAAAAGATTTGTGATGATATTCTTTAACTCGTTTAATTTTATTTTCATCCTTTGAATACAAGGCTAATGTTCCACTAAGATCATCTCCCCATGCATCAGCAGTTATAATTAATGTATTATCATCTCTAATTGGACTACCGTAGAATCCATATGCTGCATGACATGAATCATGCTCCATATGAATAATTTTTTCAATATTAATTTCTAATAAAGATGAAAGAATTTGTTTAAAGAAATTTGATACATTTTTTCCATCTTCCTCAGAATAAGGATTTTTTAATTTAAAAATATCAAAATTTTTACCTAATTCAGTATTATATGGGAACTGCTCTAAATTTATTTTATCCTTAAAAATTTCTAAAAAGGATTTATTTTGTCCTAAAACTAGATTTGGATACCAATATTCATCCATTGCTTTAATTTGATCATCCAATGAAAAACTTGAATATTCATTTATCAATGATGGAATAAGACTAATTTTATTTCCACAAATAATTACTTTATCAAAATCTTTACCATCTAATTTAGTATAGTTTAATCCATCCTTAATGGAATTAAGTGGAAATGATGAATCAGATTTTATTCTAGAGTACCTTTCTTCACTAGATGAAAAAACTATTGCGTCATCTATAAAAATAGCACATCCAGAGCATTTTTCAAGTGTAACAGCTAAAATCTTCATATTTTGGTAATTCAATATTCAAATATATATTCAAACGATTGTTTTGAAAATATTTTTTACCATAATGAGTACTTTATGAATAAAAAGAGCAATACATGTCTATTTAACATCCAAATGCGCTCATGGAATAAGTGATTATTTATTTCAATTTCGAAATTTCATTAATTAATTTTAACGACGATTCATCTCTATATTTCATATATCGAATTAAATGTTTTTGAGAATTTTTAATTAATTGGTGTGATAGTTTTTCATCAAATAAATTAAATATTTCTTTAGAAATATTTTCATCATAATTTATTGTTTTAATTGCATTATCTTTAATAAATTCAAATTCAAATAAATTATTTTGTAATTGGATATTCAAAGTAGGTTTTTTTAATAACATTGCTTCTAAAATTGTTGTTGATGCATCAAAATTATCTGTTGCAATATTTACATGAAGATCACAATTTTCAAGTAATTTTTTTATTGGTTCATGCTGAAAAAATTTAATTTTCTTATTTGTTTTAATCATATCTTTAATTATGGAATTACTTGAATTTTGTTGTGGATGTAATTTAAAAATTATTTCAATTTTAGAATTATTTTTACTAATTTTAATTATTTTTTGTAAAATATCATTATATCTGTCAAAAAGTATAATTCTTTGTCCATCCATATGATTAATTATTGGTCTTAAAGTAACTAAGATTATTTTCTTTTTAGTTTTTTTCTTACTTTTATAATTATAATAATCATATTTAGGACTGCCAGTCACAATAATTTTAGTTTCATCAATTTTTTTAATATTAATTAAATATTCTTTAACGACATCACCCCAAACTAGAATTTTATCTTTTGCTAAATCAAAATCTTCCAATATATCAAAATAAGAAATAGATTTTGTAAAATTTGAAAAACCATGTTGTAATAAGAGTATTGGAATTTTTTTTCCAATATTTGAAAAAATTTTTTCATTTTCACCAGAAAGATTTAGTGCCAGAATAGATTGAACATCATTTCTAGATTGAATTGTTTCTGCAATTAAAATTTCCATTAGATATTCATCATAACGTTGAATTAAAAGTTGATTTAATTTTTTTTGTAAAAAATGACTAATATCAATATCATTATATTTAAAGGATAAAAATATTATTTTATTTTTAATTATATTATTAATTTTCTTTAAGAAAAGTATTTTATTTTTTTCAAATTCATTAAATTCAGTTTTAGTTAACCAATCTTTAGGAATTACTACTGCAGATTTAGATTTTCGTAAATAATTTATTGATTTTAAATTATAAATTGAAGATTTTCTAAAATTTATTAGTACAGGTTGAAAACCAGATTGGTTAATTTGATTTAATAATCCATGATATACGTTTGGATCAAATTCTAATAAAATTATTTTTTTAATATTATTTTTATTTTTTAATAATCCAAAAAAACTTCCCACGAATTTTTCAATTATTTGTTTAATAATTTTATATTTACTTCTATCAAGTATGATTTTAAAATGAAAAAATCCCAAGGTTATTGGAATTTCAATTTTTTCAAAAGTTGTTAATTTATCTTGATAATCAGTAATTAAATGAATTTTATCATTAATTATGGATTTAGAAAATATTTCATAAAGAGGTGAAGGTAAAAATATTTTTTCGTAATTATTATTTTTGATTATTTCTTGTACTGCCTTAATTTGTGGAAGAATATCCATGAAAAATTCTAATAACTCATTTCTATCAATTAAATTAATTAGATTTATCCCATGAAAATTCAAATCGGATTTATTAAAAATTTCAATTTTTTTTAAATATTCATTTGTTTGATCAAATATTTCTTTTCTATCTAAATTAGTGAGAAAATCATCAATTAATTTATGAGAAATATTTTGATTAGACAATATTTTATGAGAATTATAATCAAACGAAATAAATTCTGAAGAATTGTCTTGAGTAATAGAAGATAATTTTGTTTTTTCAATTTTTTCTAAAATGTATAACTTAGTCATAAAAAGTCATCCCATGGTGGAGTAATTCCAAGTAATTTTTTCAAATTATCAAATTCTGAAGAATAAATATCTTTTAAACGATTTCTATCTTTTATAGATATTTCTGGTTTTTTTGATTGTTTAACAAAAAATCTTTCTCCCATCTTATCTCTTTGAATGGTTGGAATTAATTTAGTAGCCATATTTCTAAATTTAGAATTTTCAAGTAAAAATTCAGCAACTCTATTTCGTGGAACTCGATATGAATTTTTTGGTTCTTCAATTAAATTATTTAATTTAGATATTTCTAAAAAATTTAAAATTGAATTAATATGTTCAGGAATATTTTTAATATATTCTTCAAAAAAGATTATTTTAATTTGTTTAGATGGAAAAAATTTTTGATAATTTTTAATATGTTTTGAGAAAAAACCTTCTTCTATAAAATTAGATATAGAAAATTCATTACGATTACATTGTTCTTCGTAAAGATCAATTTTTTCAGAAAATGTTGCTTTATCAAGTTCCATGAATTTATATGAAAAATATCCTGAATGAGCTCGATTAATAGGATTTCTAATAGATATTATAATTTTAGAATCAGGAAAATCTTTTTTTATTTCTGATGCGGAATGAGGACATTGTAAATAATTAGGTGTTGCCTCTCCAATCGCTTTATGATTTTCACCTTTTTTAAATAAGTTGAAATATTTTTTTTCATCAGTAATCATAGATTCTCTTTCAAAATTTTCAGGAACATCAAATCTACAATAATAGTGTGGTTCGTTTAGTTCAGGAATAAACACATCAGAATGTTGATTCAAATAATAAGAAATATTGGTAGTTGCGCATTTAGCTCCACCAACAATAAAAAAATTAGGCATCATATGTTATTTTTATTTTAGCAGTATATTATGTCTTAATAGCAAGGATTTGTAAGTAGAAAA